>JAEEGK010007243.1_pt1 | contig 26451 bp, 5 predicted proteins | sample 8958771 | NCBI WGS metagenome assembly JAEEGK01 (sample SAMN16246547, study PRJNA631951) | gut metagenome | biome: gut microbiome; feature: rumen; material: SC-attached | host: Bos | place: Iran: Karaj | collected 2018-10 | reverse complement strand
GTCGCAGAGCGATGGCCAAGCCACCTACAACGGCAGCACGTGGAGAGGCCAGCTGACCACGCTGGACGTGACCCAGATGTACAGGATCGAAACCCAAACCGAAGGTGAGATGACCTTGATAGGCACACCGATCATTCCTGCCGAGCACCCCATCACCATCACGAATGGCGCCAACTGGATCGGGTTCCCGCTCGGCGAGGCTAAGAGTCTCAACGATGCTTTTGCCGGTTTTGCCGTCAGTGGCGACGCAGTGAAGTCGCAAAACGGACTCTCCACTTTCAACGGCACTATCTGGAGAGGTGGATTCAGCACGCTTGAGCCTGGAAAGGGTTACATCTACAAGTCGAACGTGCAAAGCATCAGGACATTCACTTTCCCTTCTAGTTCGAAGTAACGGCCTGATGCGGCTCCTTTCGCGAAGGGAGTTATGCTGTTGTTTTACTTACGGCGGCTGGTAACGTTTACGGTTCGTAGGCGTTATTTGCCGCCGTCATTGCGAGGAGGAACGGCGAAGCAATCCAGGGTAAGGTTTTTATCTGGATTGACTTCGTCGAATCTTCGATTTACTTCGTTCCTCGCAATGACGGCTCGCAATGGCACGAGGCGACGACAGGGTAGGGTTTATAATGTGCAATTAACCATATTCCCAAAATGGGATGTGGTCCTTGAAACATTTTCTTTCTTTTTCTTTTCACTGAAAGATTAATTCCTTAAATTTGTCCCCGACAAACAATCAAAAATCACCAAAATTTATTGGGTTCTTTCGATAAGGAAAGAAGATAAGACATTGAAAGCAATCAATTTATCAATCAATAAAACCCATCATTATGTACAGAAAATCTTTATTCTTCATCGCGCTGATGGCCTTGTTTGCGCCATTGGCCTTGTCGGGGCAAACCTATTTCACCCAGACAACCACCAGTGACTTTTTGAAAGGCACTGGATTGAATGTTAACATTGCCAACGACTGCATTTCGCTGCAAAACAAGATGTCGTCGGTGGCAGATTGGACTGCAACCACCAACCTGCCCCAAACGCTGGAAAGCCACCAAGTGGTGACGTGGCGCAACTACGTTTATTGTGTGGGCGGCTACAATGGCTCCAACCCTGTGAACACCGTCTATCGCGCCACCCAACAAGACAACGGCATTTCGGGCTGGTCGAGCCTCAATAGCCTGCCCGTTGCCCTAAGGGACATGGGAGTCGCTGCCACTCAAACCCGATTGATAGTTGTTGGTGGCCGAAACAACGACACCGTGAGCGACAAGATTTACTCAGCACCTTTCAATGACGACGGCTCCATCGGCACTTGGCAGGAGCTTTCCGTCAGTCTGCCACAACCTTGCTGGGGTATGCGTGCTGTGGAAGCGTTGGGCAGCATTTATATTATCGGTGGTGCCAATACCGACAGTAATAACGATGCCACCAACAAAGTGTATCGTCTGAAGGTGAATGCTGTAGGAGAAATCTCTGGCATCGTGGAGATGAACAGCTTGCCTGAAGCCAGAAACGGGCATGCTGTGGCTGTATATGACTCGAAAATCATCGTTACGGGAGGCTACGACGCTTCCTTCACTGCGCAAAACAAGGTGTATAGCGTGGCCGTCAACCAGAACGGCACTCTTGGTACTTGGCAAACCAAGGCTCCGCTGACGGAAGCCGTGTATGGACACACCACCATTTGCGCCAACGGCATCCTGACCCTCATAGGAGGACATAATGGCTCGCTGCCGAGCAACAAGTTCTACTACGCTGATGCCGATGCCACCACCTATAGCTGGACTTTGTCGGACGTCATGATGCCCGAACGTTATACCCAATGCGCTTCTTTTGCCTTTGGCGACAAGATTTTCCTCAGTGGTGGAGAAGCCACTTCTGGAACTGTCAATAGTTTGGTGAGCTATATGGCCGTGACGACTTCTTCCACACCTGTCAAGAAGTCTTCCTTCATCGGCACATATTATATTGGAACCCCCAAGACGTTGCAAGAAATCAACTATACGTTGACAAATCCTACATCCAAGACCTACGAAATCCTTTACCGCACCGCAGGAGAAGACCTGAACTACGGCAACTGGACTTCTGCCAGTAACAATCTCCCCGCCGTCATCAACCAGTCGAAGAGCTATGTCCAATACATGTTCCGAGTGACTGCCACAGGCGAGAACGACTTTTCTATCGATGATGTGACCCTTACCGTAGCAGGCTACAGTCAACTGGCTGGCAACCTGAATGATATGGGCGATCTCACCCTTGGTAACAGTCCTTATTTGGTGACGGAAACCATCAGTTTCACTTCGGGTACCCACAACATTGACCCAGGTGTCACCATCATGTTCATGCCCAACACGGGATTGAATATCGGGCAGGCCAGCGTCAACTTCAACGGCACTCAGGCCAATCCCGTCCTGCTAACCGCTTACGAAACTGGTGCTGGAAGTTGGAACGGTGTGTATTTCCAAGACGCCAGCGACAATGGCGTGAGCTCCGTGATGAACTATACTACCATTGAGAAAGCCGGCAATGGCAGCAATGCCGCCAACTTGCGCTTGTATTATACCAACCAACCCACTATGAGCCATTGCACCATTAGGCAATCCGTAAAAGATGGCGCATATTTCCAAAATTCAAGCCCGACTTTGACCCATTGCACCATTACCGAAAACGGAGCAAGCTATTCGGGTCTGGCTCTTATCAATTCCTCGCCCGGATTAACCTCTTGTACGATAAGCAATAACTACCAAGGCCTTCATCTCAACAACTCGGCCCCGACTTGTAATTCCTGCACGATGACGGGCAACACCCTTGCGGGAATTTATTTCCAAACCACCAATTTCAATGCTACCTTTACAGGCGTGACATGTTCGAACAACCTTTATGGTCTCTATTCCTGTTCCCCTAACCGCTCCTTCACTTTCGACAGCAGCGTCATTTCGTTCTCCAACAACACTTCCGATATCGCGGTTGCAGGCGGGCAGATAAGCTCTGACCAGACTTGGAACAACTACACTAATGGTTATGCAGTTTTAGGAGAATTGGAGATTTACGGTGGTACTCCAAAACTCACAATTATGCCTGGAACTACCATCAAAGTGGCTGAGAATTATCGTTTGTATATTGGCCGTAACAGCAACCAAGGCGGTATGCTTTACGCTGTAGGTACCACAGCGCAGCCCATCACCTTCACTTCGTTGAATGGCGAGGTGGGCGGTTGGGTTGGCCTCTATTTTCGCGATGGCAGTGACTACAGTTCTTCCTCTTCGATGCGCCACTGTATCGTTGAGAAAGCTGCGACAAATCTTCTTTGTATAAACACCAACCAGCCGAGTGTAATGTGGTGTACTTTCCAAGATGCACAAAATTATAATGTGGATCTGAACGGTGCCAGCATAAGCATTGAAGGCAGTACCATAAAGAACGCGCCCACAGGCCTTTGGGTAAGTTCTGCTTCTCCCACCTTGGTCTCTGTAGTTTTCGAGAACCATAGTGAGTATTGCGTATATCATAACAATGAATGCACGGTGACATATTCGGATTGCACGATGAAGGATTCTTACGTCGGTATCCACTATTGGACTTGCAATAGGGATTTTACGGCTGTAGATAATGTATCCTTTGAGAATAATTGGTGCAATATTGGAATGCCCGGTGGGCGAATTGATACGGATCGTGTCTGGGTCATAAATAGCTATGCCATTTTTGATGATCTTCATGTAGGACGTTTTTACAATAATTCTCCGAATCATTGTCGCTTAACGCTGGATCCTGGCACCATCCTAAAATTTGCCGAAGGAAAGAGGATGGATATTAGCGAATACCATTATTATGGAGAATTGTACGCCGAGGGCACATCGAACCAACCTATCACCTTCACTTCGTTGAATGGTGAGATTGGAGGTTGGAATGGTCTTGTGTTTAATGGCGAGAGCGACGATTTCACGGGAGCGTCATCTTCATTGAAACATTGCATCATTGAGAAAGCAAACGAACGTAATTTGCACTTGGGCAGCACATACCAGCCTGGTTTGATAGAGGATTGCATTTTCCGCCAGTCTGTCCAGCATTGTGTATATATGGGAGACAGTCGTGATACTTTGAGGAATTGTGTTTTTGAGGATAATGCCGGGTACACACTATATTATAATAATGCCCATTATGTAGGTGAGTTGGAAAATTTAACTTTTACGGGCAATCAGTATGATGGTATAACTGTTGATGGCGGTCATATCTCTGACGACCGTACATGGAATGCTTATACTTACTTTGTTTTGGGTGACATGAATGTGGGACGGTATATTAATAACTCACCGAATCACTGTCGTTTGACACTCATGCCAGGAACGATTATTAAAGTCGCAGAGGGAAAGCGAATAAGCATTGCAGTGGATAACTATTGCGGTGAATTGTATGCAGTAGGTACTGACGAACAGCCCATCGTTTTCACATCGATGAACGATGAGGTTGGTGGCTGGAATGGCCTTGTTTTTAATGGAAGGAGTGACGATTTTTCTAATCCATCTTCCTTGTTGAAACACTGCATCTTTGAGAAAGGAAATGAGTACAACCTTATGGCCACTGGTACAACATTGCCTGAAATCGAAAACTGTGTGCTTCAAAATTCAAATGGTTTCGGTTTACGTCTTGCCAACGAGTATTGCCAAACTATCAAGAACACAGTCATTAAAGACAACGTTTCGCATGGTATTTATATAACGGATAATACACCATTTACTTTGGGTGGTTCGCCAGAATATGCTTGTAGCATTTACAATAACGGAGGTTATGCAGTGTATCAAGACGGCAGTTCAAACATCGACATGACCTACAACTTCTGGGGTCAAGCTGGCCCAAATCAAGTGGATGAGGATTTTATATATGATAAATTAGACGATCCGAACAAAGGCCGTATCACGGTCAATCCTACCTGCATGTTCCCCATGGAGGATTTTGACCACCTGCAAGGCACCTTCATCTATGGCGATAACAAGCTGATGAGCAACCGCGAGATGAACATCATCAGCCAGAACGACAGCATCATGGCCACTGCCACCACAAACGGCAACGGCCAATACGACTTCAGCAACTATCAAGTCAGCGTTTACAACACCTTGGATCCGGAGTTTGGCGTGGATATCCTCGCTGGTGTCAATGCTACCGACGCCCTGTTGGTCATGCGCCACTTCGTCCATCTGGACACCCTCACTGGCAGCTATGCCGCCGCCGCCGACGTGAACCTGAGCGGCAACATCAACGGCACCGACGCCATGCTTATCCTGCGTCGCGCTGTCGACGAGCAGTTCCCCTCGGGAGACTATTACTATTACAGTCCCAACGGCATGAGCATTGAGGGAACCACCTGCAACTACGACTTGAGCTTCCTGTGCTACGGCGACGTGAACGGTTCCTACACCCCGCAAACCCGTGACAATACTATCGAGTTGATCACGGAGGGCAGGCTGTTGGCCGCTTCCGATCATGAGATGGAGCTTCCTGTGAGTCTCAAGACTGCCGTTGAGGCAGGCGCCCTTACCTTGCGTTTTGGCTATCCAGAGGAATATATCGAAATTGAGGATGTGACCTTGGCCACCACGGGCGAGAGCCTGCTCTTCGCTGCCAACGAGGGCGAGCTGAAGACCGTGTGGTACAGCCTTGAACCGATGGCCTTGGCCGAGGACGATGACCTTATTATCATAAAGGTGCGTACCAAGGATTTGAGCAATATCGATGAGCCTTTGTCCTTCAGCTTGGAAGCTTATTCCGAGCTGGCCGACGGCAGTGCCAACGTGCTTGAGAATGTGGTTATCGCCATGCCTGAACTCGTCACCTTGACCCTGGGTGTGGACGACCAGACGACTGACGACATGAGACTGAGCGTCTATCCCAATCCTGCTATGGATGTTTGTCGTTTGAGCTATCAGCTGGCCGAGGCTGGCCGTATGACAGTGGCTGTTTACAACATATTGGGTGTGAAGGTGATGGATGCTGCCGACTTCCGTCAGGAGGAAGGCAGGCACGAGCTGCAATTGACCACGTCGCAGCTCGCCACTGGGGTGTACAACTGCCGTGTTACCTTCGAAGGTGAGAGCAGTTGGGTGAAGTCAACATTAATCATCATTGAAAAATAAGACATCATGACACGAAAGATAAGAATCCTCATACTGCTGTGCAGCCTCATCCCCTGGATGCGAGCCAACGCCACCATTGTAACCTCTGTGTGTAGCGGCTCAATATGTCCAGGCGACGAGGTGGTGGTGCCCGTTACGGTGACCAATTGTAACGGTGTGGCTGCCATCAGCTTGGCCATGAACTTCGACGCGACAAAAGTCAGCTACCAAGGCTACCAGAATCTTAATTCCACCGTCTCCACCATGCTCGTCAACGCGAGCGGTGGAACGATATATATGACGTGGGCCAACATGAGTGCCGTCAACATAAGTGACGGCACCCTCTTGGAACTGCGTTTCGTGGGCATTACAGGCTCTACCGGATTGAATTGGAACACCACCCAATGCGAATACAGCGATGCCTCGGGAACGGTCATTCAATCGAACTACAGCAATGGCTCTGTGAATGTCTATACGGCGCCATCCATCACCTCCAATCCTTCCAATCGCGACTTGGTTGAAGGCCAAAGCACCACTTTTGAGGTAGGAGCTTCGGGGCAAGGTCTCAGCTACCAATGGCAAATCAAGACTCTCACCGACAACAATTGGCAAAACCTGAGCAACGACGGCAACCACAGCAATGTGAACAGCTGGAGGCTGAATGTGTACAATGTCACCATGGAGATGGATGGCAACCAATACCGTTGCGTAGTGAGCGGCACCTGCCCGTCGCCCGTGACTTCAGCGTCAGCCACTTTGACGGTGGAGACTTTCATTCCGACCATCGTCACCTCAACGGGTTCCGTTTCCATGTGTGCGGGTGAGGCTTTTTCTGTCCCCGTCACGGTGACCAACTGTAACAATGTGGGAGCTGTATCTCTCGCATTGAATTATAACTCATCCTTGTTGACCTATGTCGGGTACGAGGACGCCAACGCGCAGTTGGCCAACGGCACCATGCGAGTGAACGCCACCAACGGAGTGGTGTATTTCACCTGGGCTTCGTCGAACCATACCCTAGAGATTGGCAACGGGCAACTGATTTCGTTTGTCTTCAAGTCGGAGTCGGGCAATTCCTCACTGTCGTGGGAGACGAGCCTCTGTGAATACAGCAACCAAGTGGGCGTGGCTTTGCCGACTGTGTTCAATGGAAGCAACCTGAACATCTATTTCCCGCCGAGTATCAACTCCAACCCGTCAGATGCGACGGTGACGGAAGGTAACAACGCCAACTTCTCCATCAATGCTTCCGGTCAAGGATTGAGCTATCAATGGCAGATGAGCCAAGACCAAGGCATTTCGTGGGAAAACCTGAGCAATGGTGGACATTACAGCAATGTCAATTCAAGCACGCTTCATGTCAACAACGTGCGGTCCACGATGGAAGGCCTTCGTTTTCGCTGTGTGGTGAATGGTACTTGTGAGCCCTCTGTGACTTCCAACTACGGCACTTTGCATGTCGAAGGCTTCATCCCGACCATCGTCACCACAGTGGGTAGTTTGAACACCTGTTCGCAGACGGAGTTCGGCATCCCGATTTCGGTGACGGGTTGCAACAATGTGGGTGCTATTAGCTTGGCGTTGTCGTACAACACTGACGTCTTGACCTTCGCTGGTTATGAGGGCGTCAATCCCGAACTGAGTAACGGTCAGCTGCAAGTCAATGCTGCTAACGGGATGGTCTTCATCGCATGGGCTTCCATTGCGGGAGCCAACGTTGGCGACGGCAACCTGATTACCATCAACTTCACGGCCTTGTCGGGCACCAGCGGCATGAACTGGAACATATCGTATTGCGAATATGCCAATCCTCAAGGTGTGGTTTACCCGGCAAACTATGTCAACGGCAACGTGTCGGTCGGTGACCTGAGCTTCACCATCACTTCTCAGCCTTCAAGCCAGACCGTGACGATGGAGGAAAGCACTACATTCTCTGTTGCCACCTCGGGTCCTACCAGCGGTTACCAGTGGCAAATCAGCCAAGATGGCGGCGCCTCGTGGAGCAACATCAGCGCAGGTGACCATTATGCCAATCCGACTACCACTACGCTGAGTGTCAATAACGTAGCGCTTGAAATGAATGGCTACCGCTATCGTTGCGTCATCAGCGGTTCATGCGGTGTGCAATATACTTCTGTAGCCATCCTAACGGTGCAGTTGCCCGTGAACTACTATGAAATCGCTGTCACGATTGACCCGACTGAAGGTGGCACGGTGGAAGGCGCAGGCGCTCACGAGCAAGGAACGTCATGCACGTTGATTGCCACGCCAGCAACGGGCTACGACTTTGTCAACTGGACGGAAAACGGAATTGAAGTCTCGCAAGACGCTTCCTATACTTTCACAGTGACTACCGACCGTAACCTTGTTGCCCATTTCACGCTTCAGGAGATTTCCATCGTGGCCAATGTGGTTCCCGAGGGAACCGGCAGCATTGAAGGTGCGGGCACCTATCTTTATGGTGACTATGTGCTGTTGACAGCCATTCCCGCTGAAGGATATGTGTTCGACAACTGGACGGAAGACGGAGAAGTGGTTTCGACCAACCAGAGCATTAGCTTTACTGCCCAAACCGGCCGTAACTTGGAGGCTCATTTCTCGGTGCTGCAACTCAACATCACGGCTATCGCATTGCCCGCTAGTAACGGAACCGTTGAAGGTGCAGGAACATACGCCTACGGCACCACGGTGGTCTTGACAGCCATTCCTGCCGAAGGTTTTGAGCTTGCCAACTGGACGGAAAACGACACGGTGGTCTCCACTGAGGCCACTTTGACATTTGTTGCTCAAACCGACCGTAACCTGGTGGCTAATTTCATCATTCAGACGTTGAACATTACGGTGGAAGCCGATCCGGAAGGAAGCGGCACGGTCACGGGTGCAGGCACTTACAATTATGGCGATCCTATAGTCTTAACCGCCACACCTCTTGGTCAGTTTGAGTTCTACAACTGGACGGAAAACGGTGAAGAGGTCTCCACCCAGCCTAACTTCAGTTTCAATGCGTACGACAACCATAATTATGTGGCGCATTTCATCAGCACAATTACCATCGTAGCCACGGTGCAGCCTGAAGAGAGCGGTGTCATCACGGGTTCGGGTAACTACAATTATGCCGATCCTGTCACATTGACGGCCACGCCCAATACGGGTTTCGTCTTTGTGAACTGGACGGAAAATGACACGGTTTTCTCAACCGAACCCAGTATCAGCTTCACTGCATACGTGAACCGCAGCTTTGTGGCGAACTTCGAGATGGTCATGCATCACATCAGCGTGTCGGCCAACATCGGTGCCGCTGGAACGGTTTCGGGTGGCGGCGACTTTCAGGAAGGCACCCAAGCCACGGTGTCGGCGCAGCCCAATGCCAACTTTGAGTTTGTCCGCTGGACGGAAAACGGCTCAAGCGTCTCAGCCAACGCAAATTACACCTTCACGGTTTGGAATCCCCGCGACCTTGTGGCTGAGTTCGACTTGCAAATCACCGACACGGCAGCTTTTGCTTGCAACGAGTTTGCCTGGCACGGCCATACCTACACTTCCAACGGTATCTATTACGATACACTGACCAGCTACTTGGGTATTGACAGCATCGTGGCCCTGAATCTGACGGTATATCCTTCCTATCATTTCGAATCGTATGAGACGGCTTGTGACAATTATTTCTGGGAAGACACATTGTACACCCAAAGCGGAGATTATCATAGGGAATACCAGTCTATCTATGGCTGCGACAGCACATATCTGCTGCACTTGACCATCAATCCTATCCGGCCGCTGGGCAATTTCACCTACATGAGTCCGGCCAATAACTACATCGTCAGGTACACCGACATGGACTTCTATTGGGATGCGATCCCCAACGCCGACTATTATGACTTCTATTTCTGGCAAGGAGAAGGCGGCAGGCCCAACACGCCCATGCTGTCCAACACCACTTCGCATACCTATCATGTGAACGGCTTGACGCATGGATCGACGTACCACTGGTGTGTGGTGGCCAAGAACGACTGCGTGGAGAGCGAAAGCGACACTAGAACCTTAACCTGCCAGTTGAATCCGGCGATGACCGTAGTTCCCAATGGGTGGATGGACTTTGGCGAGGTGGAGTTGGGGCAATCGCGCACCAAGACCATCTCTGTTTCAGGCACCGCCCTTACTGAGGATATCAGCGTGGCCTTCTTGGACGGTGCCTGGGGACAGGATGCCGAATACTTCGAAATCACCACGTCCAACTGGGATTATATCAGCGGCGGATTGTTGCACGTCAACTTTGCGCCAGTATCCTCACAGCTGTATTACAATGCGGCCATCCGCATCGCTTCGGGAGACTTTGTCGACACCGTCTATTTCACGGGCGCGATGGCTAACCGTTATGTCTTTACGACTGAAGTGGCAGGGGAGGTGTATTCTGCCAACGACACCATCGTCATCAACGGCCATGTGGAAGATGTGTTGGGCAATGCTGTGTCTGATTTGGGTGTCAGTGTTTATCTCATCGTAATGGGTACGCGAATCACATTGCCTGCCTTGTCGGACGCCAACGGCAACTATAGCGTGAACTATGTGCCACGCTATTCTGAGTCGGGTTATTATCAGGTGGGTTCATGTGCCAGCAATGAATACTCCAGCACGACACACGACACCTTCGACATACCGGGCATGAGCTTCGTGAGCAGTGATTTCATCATTTGGGATCTTTATCAGGACGAAACCCTGACGGGTACCATAGAAATCCGCAACCGCAGCCGCCTCCCGATTACCAATATCAGTGTCAATACGATTTCGCTTCCCGACGGTTGCACGGCCAGTTTCACGGGAACCACCAATTTGGGCCCGCTTGAGGTCGGCCAATTGAATTATACTGTCACGGGTACGGAAGTCAGTTCAGGCACCAGCTATGAAGAAGCGAATTTCGAGGTTACCTCCGCCAATGGCATCTCCATGAACATGACTGGCTATTATTATTGCCATCAGCGCATAGGTGCTTTGGGTGTTTATCCGCCTTCCATCGTCACCTCAATGAAGCGCTATAACCAAAAGGTGCTCTCGTTCGAACTCACCAACAACGGCAACGGCGAGACGGGCCCCATCACGATTGATTTGCCCGACGTGGAATGGATGTCGATGCTCGGAAGCAACACCTTGGAATCCCTGCCCGTGGGCGACTCTTGCGCTTTCTCCGTCATGCTGGCTCCCGACGAGAACGTGAACTTGGTGCAATACACCGGTTCCATCGCCGTGAACTGCGCCAATGGCAACGGCGTGTCGATTCCATACGTCATCGAAGCCACTTCCGACTCAACGGGTGTCTTGATGGTGGATGTGACCGACGACTACACTTATAACACCAATGGTGGATATGGACCTCATTTGGCAGGTGCCGAGGTCTATTTGAAGGGTTACTATTCATTGGAGATAGTGGGCCAAGGCGTGACCGATGAAAACGGTCTTTTCACTTTGGAGGACGTGCCTGAAGGCTATTACTACTTGACTGTCCACGCCACCCAACACAAAGGTTACGAGGCAGGCATCATCTACATCGAGGGCGGTAAGACCAACCACCAAAACATTTACCTGCAATACCAAGCCATCTCCTATTCATGGGTAGTTGTGCCCACTGAGGTAGAAGACGAGTATGAATTTGAGCTGGTGGCCGAAATCAAGACCAATGTGCCGGTGCCAGTGATCACGGTGGAATGCCCGAGCAAGATTGATACCTTGGCATACGGCGACACACTGCAGTTCAATTTGACCGTGACGAACCATGGCCTTGTTGATGCTCTCGATACGCAGTTGACTATGCCGACAGAATTCCCGGAATATGATTTCATTCCTATGATTGACTTCATAGATACCATTCATGCGAAGACCTCTATTGTCATTCCTTGTATTGTTACAAGGACACAAAGAGATAGACTTAAGAACTATCATTGTCATTTGGGTAGTGGTCGGACTATCAGTGGGTATTATTGTAACCGAGAAAGAAAATGGGTAGAATTTACGTTCACTATTGGCTTTAGAGTGTATTGTAATTATACTGGGCCTAATAATCCTATCGTTAATTTCCCGCCACCAACATCACCAACATCACCAACAGTACCTTGTTATGGTTGTGCACCTGTACCAGCACCAAGTGAACCGAGATGGTTGGAGTGGTTAATAGATCATTGGCCATGGCATATTGATCCTACCAGTGGTTCCAATGAAATAGCCACCACTTCCCAGGATTGTACCCCGTGTTGGAAATTGATTCCATCGGTTCTTGGCAACGCACTTGGCTACTACTTTGGGGTACCTAGTGTTGGTACTCTAACTGATGACTTGATATATGCAAGGGAGAATGCGGAAATGGTGTCGGATTTTGTCGATGCAGTGTCCTCCGATCCAATATTGTTGCTTAACGACAACAGAGAAAATTTGGTGGATTTCGCCGAATTTGCGGCATCCAACATATTGTCTTTAAGGTCGGTTGCTGCCATAGTAACTATTGCAGGTATCGCACTTACAGTTAATAGTCTTTTGGATCATATCAATGACTGCTTAATTCTCACCAAATCTTATAAAGACGCATCGGAGTTGGGTAATGCAATTGACCAGTTGTCTTACTATTCTGACTATTACGAGTCTTTCTATAGCTATGTCACAAACCTGTTCCAAGAAGATGAGTGGGAGCAAGAAACCAACCTGGTGGAGTTTTTGGACATTTTCATTCCACTTGTTGACACGACAAGTTATTTGTTCCCCACACAGGCCACCCAACAACTCATAGATTTGAGCGGATTAACCTGTGTGAACGATTCCATCGTACAACGTTTTGTGGAGCGCTGGAACCGTAGTGTCCAGTATTGGAACGAGGGCATTTATACACTCGCTGACCTTCCCGAAGGATACAGCGATAACTTTATCAGATTGGATAGCGCAATCGTCCAACCTGCTCTTGATGCGATGGATGCCGTAGCTGCCTATGGTTATGGTGGAATGAACGAGATGACCTACTACGCAAGTCATGCCATACAGGATGCTGTGACAGAGCACCAAACCGACGTCTGCGCCAAAATCAGCGTCAGCTTCAAGCAGACGATGACGATGACCCGCGAGGCCTTCGAGGGCACCTTGAAGATCTTCAACGGCCATACGAGTGATCCAATGCAGAACATCGATGTGGACATCGTCATCAAAGATGAAGATGGCGTTGACCGCACGGATTTGTTCCAAATCAATGTCACCTCGTTGAGCGACCTCACGGGCGTTGACGGCACGGGTAGTTTGGATGCCCAGATGGAAGGCATTGCCCAGTTCGTGATGATCCCGACCATTGAGGCGGCTCCCGACACCACCAAGATCTATTTCTTCGGCGGCTCGTTCAGCTTCCTCGATCCTTTCTCCGGTACGGAAATGACGTACGACCTGTTCCCCGTGCAGCTCAAGGTGAACCCAAGCCCGAACCTGCATGTGGATTACTTCATCTCACGCCACATCATCAGCGACGACCCGCTGACGGATACCATCGAGGCCACTGAACCGGCTGAGCTGGCCATGATGATCAGCAACGTCGGTGCAGGCAATGCCAACAATGTGTATCTCCAAAGCGCACAACCGCAAATCATCGAAAACCAGAATGGCCTGTTGATTAGCTTCGATATGGTTGGGGCTTCGATGAACGGCGTGCCACGTCCTTTGGGCTTGATAGATATCCCGTTTGGCACTATCGAGAGCCATACCGCTGGCATCGCCGAATGGTATTTCACCAGCACCTTGTTGGCGCGTGTCGTGCATTCCACGCCATATGTGATCCACAACAATAGTTATGGCAACCCGAACTTGAGTCTGGTCACAGAGCTCAACTCCCATGAACTGATCAAGGCGATTAGGGCATACGGTTCTTTGGAAGACGGCATCAATGACTTCTTTGTCAATGAAACGGTCGACTTCAACCATACGCCAGATAAGATCTACTTCTCGCATGGCGGGACGGCTTCAGTGAGCAAAATCATTGAGGCTGAAACGGAAGGCATCTTGTGTGATACGAACAACATCGTCCTTCTGAATGTGAATCCGATAACAGCAGGATGGAACTATGCCTGCGTTGACGATCCAGCCCAAGGACTGCGTGAGATACTCAGTTGCACAAGGGATGACGGGCAGGTGATTCCGCTCAGCAACGTGTGGATTACGCATGTGACCATGCCTGATGATGGTGCTCCCATCCATGAAAACAAGCTTCATATCGTCGACACAGTGCCGGTTGATCAAGCGACCACCTATACTTTGGTCTATGGTGAAGAGGCGGGTATTGTTAGACAAACCATAGAACTTGCCGCTGGCTGGAACTGGTGGTCGACCTACGTCGACATCACCTTGGACGACCTTAAGACAGCACTTGTGAAGGCATTGGGGAACAGTAACATCAGCATCAAGTCGCAGAACAACGGCAGCTCCACCTACAATGGACGTTCGTGGAGGGGACAACTGACTTCGCTGGACTTGGCACAGATGTACAGAATCAAGACTGAATCCGACTGCGTGATTACCCTAAGAGGCGCACTGGTTGATCCTGCGGAGCATCCCGTTTCTATCTACTACGGTGTCAATTGGATTGCATTCCCGCTTAGTGCGAACAAAACGCTCCTTGAAGCCTTCTTCAGATTTGCTGCCAGTGGTGACATGGTGAAGTCTCAGGCCAATGGCATCTCTACGTATTACAGCAATAGTTGGAGAGGAGGTCTCAACACGCTCATGCCTAGCAAGGGTTACATCTACAAGTCGAACGTGCAAAGCATCAGGACATTCACTTTCCCTTCTAGTTCGAAGTAACGGCCTGATGCGGCTCCTTTCGCGAAGGGAGTTATGCTGTTTTTTACTTACGGCGGCTGGTAACGTTTACGGTTCGTAGGCGTTATTTGCCGCCGTCATTGCGAGGAAGAACGGCGAAGCAATCCAGGGTAAGGTTTTTATCTGGATTGACTTCGTCGAATCTTCGATTTGCTTCGTTCCCTGGAAATCCCCGATTCGACGATGCGAAGCGAGTCAATGACGCAAAGCGACGACTAGGTTCGGGTCTTCAATGACTGCTTCGCTTTGCTCGCAGTGGCGTGTCATCGGGTCATCGAAACCCAGTTGTTGGCTGATTTGGTGGATGAATGCTAAGTATTCGACTTTTTGCCATATTGTTTCGCCTTTTGGTGGGAGCCGTTTCGAAATAAACCTAATATTTTTGCAATCTTTAAATATTTTAATTATGAAGAGATTGTTGTTTTCATTTTTGTTTGTCATGGCATGTCTATTGGCTTGGGCAGACAACAGTGTTACCGTCAGCTACAATGGTAATACGGCAGTGGTGACTGTGGACGACAATGTGGCACAATATCTGACCGTCACGCAAAGCGGGGCACACGTCTCGATAGCACAAAGTAGCGACGTGACAGAGGAAATCACCTACACGCTCACCGGCACATCGACCGACGGCGAGTTCTACATGTCGGGTTCCTATAAGGCCACCATTGAGCTGAACGGCCTTACACTGACCAACACGACACCCGTTTATAGCGGTGCGGCAGTACACATCCAAAACGGCAAACGCATCAACGTGAAAGTCATTACGGGCACCACCAACACCCTCACCGACGCGGCAAGCGGCTCACAGAAAGGCTGTCTCTATGTGAAAGGACACGCTGAGTTCAAGCAATATGGCACTCTCAATGTCGTGGGCAATGCGAAACATGGCATCAAGGCGGGTGAGTATATTTCCATCAAAAATGCCATCATCAATATTACCTCAGCTGAAGGAGATGGCATATCTTGCAACCAGTATTTCCTCATGGAGAGCGGATCGGTTAGCATCAGCGGCACGAGCGACGATGGTATCCAGTGCGACCTTGAAGGCGACACCTCGACGGGTATGACCCCCAACCATGAGGATGAGGATTCAGGCAACGTGTATGTCAGCGGCGGCACCATCACCATCAATTGTCCAGCTGTAGCTGCCAAAGGCATCAAGAGTGTGGGTGACATCTACATCTCCGACAATGCCGTTGTCGACATCACCACCACGGGCAATGGCATGTGGGACACTACCGACTTGGAGGCCAAAGCGGCTTGCGGACTGAACGCCGATGGCAATATCAACGTCAGCGGAGGTACGATCACCCTCACCGCTACAGGATCGGGTGGCAAAGGCATGAGTTGCGATAATGTGTTGACCATCAGCGGTGGCGACATCACGGTGTCAACGACTGGTGGCCTGTATTATAACAATGGCACTACCGAGAACCTCAATTATACGGGTAACATTGACAATATCAGCAGCAACTACTATTGTTCTCCAAAGGGTGTAAAAGCCGGCACGAAGACCACTTCGGGCTACAGCACAACCTACAGTGGCGGCATCGACATCAGCGGCGGTAGCATCAGCGTAACCACCACGGGTAACAACGCTGAAGGCATCGAGAGCAAGAACTACCTCAACATCACTGGCGGCGAAGTCACTGTGGATGCCCATGACGACGGCATCAACGCAGCACAGGACTTGACGATTACGGACGGCTACGTCTATTCGCGAGGCAGCAACAATGACGGCATTGATGCCAACGGCGACGTTTTCATCCAAGGTGGACTCATCTATGCTGTCGGTGCCTCTTCGCCAGAGGTGGCTATTGATGCCAACTCTGAGGAAAACAAGAAGTTCTATTTCTCGGGTGGTACGCTCATCGCCATCGGAGGATTGGAACGGGGTAGCCAACTCGATCAGGCCTGCTATCAAGCCTCATCTTACAGCACAAACAAATGGTATTCGTTGACCTTTGGAAACACTGTCATTGCTTTCAAGACCCCAGCAAGCGCAGGTTCTCCCATGGTGGTGTCGGCTTCGTCGACTCCGACGCTCAAGAGTGGTGTCACAGTCAATGGCGGCACCAGCATCTTTGAGGGCAGATGTTACCTTGATCCCACGGTCAGCGGCGGTACCAACGTCACACTCAGTGAATACACCAGTGGCGGCCCCGGCCCAGGTCCTGGTGGTAATACCTATACCATCACAGCGACGGCGAATCCGACGGCAGGTGGATCGGTGAGTGGCGCAGGCACGTATAACAGATTTGCTACTTGTACCCTTACAGCCACCCCCAACAGTGGCTATACCTTCAACAATTGGACTAGGAACGGTAGTGTGGTCTCGACCAATGCCACCTATAGTTTTCAAGTGACGGGGAATGCGTCATTCGTGGCCAACTTCACACAAATCAGCTACACGGTTACGGCTACAGCTAATCCGACTGTGGGTGGCACCGTGAGTGGCACAGGTACTTTCAACCAAGGCCAACAATGCACCGTCACTGCAACGGCCAACGAAGGTTATACCTTTGCCAATTGGACGGAGAACAACATTCAAGTCTCCACCGAAGCCTCTTACACATTTGAGGTCAACGCTAACAGGAGTTTGGTCGCTAACTTCGAGGAATACCATCCTGAAGGTGCCTATTTGACCATAGTGGGTCATACGCCTGACGCTGCCCCTGTCAACGAAGAGACCAGTATGAGCTTGAGCTTGAAGAATGTGGGTACAGAACCGACCAATGGCATCACCACCGTCACCCTTTCTTGCGATGACGAACGAATGACCATTGCCAATGATACCGTCGAGTTGGGTGTTTTGGCTGCTAATGAGATCGTTAATCTGCAAGATGCTTTCAGCTTTATCATTGCTGAAGGGGTGGCGCACGGCACCCAATTCCAAATTGAAGTTGCAATGACTTGTGAAACTGAGACTTGGACGGGCCTCGTGTCTGTCACCGCTATTGGGGATGTTTGCATGCTCTATTTCAACCTTGCCGACTCGTATGGCGACGGCTGGAACGATGCCAGCCTGACCGTGTCTTTCAGTGACGGCACCGCCTCACAAACCCTTACCGTTTCTTCCGGTTACTCAAATTCTTATGCTTTGGAAGTCGGCAACGGTGTCCATGTCACCCTTGCTTGGACCAAAGGCAGGTATGATAACGAATGCTCTTTCACGGTAAGCTATGAAGGCGACCTGATCATTTATGAAATGGCAACGTACGCCAACCCAAGTGCTGGTGTCCTTTATGAGTTCGACTGCAACTGTGCAGTGGCTTCGCAGACCTTCATCGTGACTGTCACATCTGGCAACATTAATCATGGCACGGTGAGCGGTGGCGGCGAGTTCAGCTATGGAGAATCCTGCACCGTGACAGCCACAGCTGTAGAAGGCTATTTGTTCGCTGGCTGGACTGAGAACGGTGATTTGGTCTCGGGTGCCAATCCCTACACCTTTACTGTTACCAGTGATCATGACCTTGTTGCCATTTTCCTCCAAGCCATTGAGATTGGAACTGGCGAAACAACCAGTACTTATCTTCCCAGCTACAGCTGGTACAAACAGGCCTTGTCACAGCAGATATATACGGCTACCGAAATCGGTACGGCGGGAACCATCAACTTCATTGCATTTTATAATGAAGGGGCGGAGAGGACTCGAACCTACGACTTCTATCTGAAGGCCACGGAGAAGACGTCGTTCAGTAGCAATACCGACTGGATTACGGTGGCCGAGTCCGATAGGGTGTTCAGTGGCAGCGTCACTATGGCCGCCAATGCTTGGACATTCATCATCTTCAGCACTCCTTTTGAATATGACGGCACTTCCAATGTCGTCTTTGTGGCCGACGATAATTCGGGCAGATATGACAGCTCGCCATACATGGCTTGCTCGGTTTTCAATGCTGAATCACCCCAAGCCATCTATGTCTATTCTGATAACACCAACTATAACCCGATGTCACCTCCTATTTCATACGGGTATTCTGATAACTATGCCACACTTACGAAGAAGAATCACATCCTTTTGGGTGTTGAGACGAGTGTGCCTGAAGTGCAGCAGACCGTGGAACTGGCCCAAGGCTGGAACTGGTTCTCGACCAACGTGGAGATTAGCATGGAAGACCTGAAGTCGGCCCTTGTGGAGGCTTTGCCAGGCGCGACCCACATCGTGATCAAGTCGCAGAGCGATGGCCAAGCCACCTACAACGGCAGCACGTGGAGAGGCCAGCTGACCACGCTGGACGTGACCCAGATGTACAGGATCGAAACCCAAACCGAAGGTGAGATGACCTTGACGGGCACCCCGATCAATCCTGCGGAGCACCCCATCACCATCACGAATGGCGCGAACTGGATCGGGTTCCCGCTCAGGGAGGCTAGGAGTCTGAACGATGCTTTTGCAGGTTTTGCTGTCAGTGGCGATGCAGTGAAGTCGCAGAACGGACTTTCTATTTTCAATGGCACAACATGGAGAGGTGCATTCAACACGCTTGAGCCTGGAAAGGGTTACATCTACAAGTCGAACGTGCAAAGCACTAGGACATTCACTTTCCCTTCTGGTTCGAAGTAACGGCCTGATGTGGCTCCTTTCGCGAAAGGAGTGGAAGTCATTATTTGCCGACGGCGACTGGTGACGTTTCAAAAAAATGTTGTGAAAATTGACAATGTATCTGCTTTTTTTCTATTTTTGTACGTCTAAAACAGGATTGGAATTGAATCGTAAAAAGATACATCAACTAAATCCCCAAAAACTATGAAAAAAAGGTTTTTACTTTTGTTTCTCCTCGCGACCTTCTTCGCACCATGGACGGCCTTTGGCCAACAATTGACCGTGTACGACGGGAATGACAATTCCTATTCTGTCCCCGCCTACATCTTATATTTCGACGACTTCTCTCGAAGCCAGTTCGTCATCCCTGCCAGCGACTTGACGGCAATGAACGGGAAAGCCATCCAAAGCATGACGTTCTACACCGCCAGCTCCAACATTCCTTACACCACCGTCAGCTTGGCCGACGTCTATCTCATGGAAGTGGACTACACCGAGATCAGCGCCTTCGAGCCCAAAGCCAACGCCTCCATCGTCTATAGTGGCTACTTTGACATCGTAAGTGAGGGCAGCGATGGCACGCTTACCATCAACTTTAGCTCACACTTCACCTACCATGGCGGCAACCTCCTCGTGGGCATTGAGAATACTCAGGACGCCGGCTTTATGCCCATCCTGTTTCATGGCCAAAACGTAAACGGAGCCTCCGTTGCCGGCAACAACGGCAACAGCCTTGACGCAGTGCAGCCCACCCAACAGAACTTCATCCCCAAAACCACCTTCACCTTTGTCGAGGAGCTGACCGTGTATGACGGGACAACCACCAACAACACAGTCCCTGCCTACATCTTCTACTTCGACGACTTCACCAAAAGCCACTTCATCATCCCCTCCGACGACCTGGCGGAAATGCTCGAGACGCCCATCATTAGCATGACGTTCTACACCACCGCCGCCAATGTCCCCTATACCACTGTGAGTTCAGCAAACCTCTACCTGGCGGAAGATTATTACAACTCGACAATCAACACGTTCTACCCCTTCTCAAGCTCCAATCTGCATTACCAAGGCTATTTCGACATTGTGAGCACACCCGAAGGCGGAAAGATGACCATCAACTTCAGCACGCCCTACACCTACCATGGCGGCAACCTCATAGTGGGCATCGAGAACACCGAGGACAATGGCTGGAAAAACATTTTCTTCTACGGCCAGACCGTTGAAGGTGCCTCCGTTTCCGGCTCCAACGGCACCAGCTTGAGCGACGTCCAGCCCACCCAAAGGAACTTCATCCCCAAGACCACCTTCGGCTATATTCCCAACTGCCCTCCCTGTCCGTTGCCCTATAGCTGCGGCTTCGAGAGCCTCGACGAATTGGAGTGCTGGACCGGTTTCTTCCAAGATTATTGGTCGCCCATAGTGGAAGACGTAGGCGTGGGAGGCAGCAATTGCTACGTGTATGTCCCCGACCAGATGTATCAACACCTGATCTCACCCAAGCTGGAGGGAACCACCGACATAGCCGTGTCTTTCTGGTTTAAGGTTGCTAGTGATGGGGGCAAGGTTGCTAACGAGGTCTTTCCCGAGACCTTCCGTGTGGGCTATTCCACTACCACCAAGGCGCTTGTCGACTTCACTTGGGACGAGATGGTCGCCATCAACACTGAGCAATGGATGCCTTACGAGGTCATCTTCCCCCAAGGCACCAAATATGTCGCCATCCAATACACCTCCGATTCCGAATATGCATCCGGCCTCCTCATCGACGACTTCAACTTGATGCCTTCGCTCTGCCCGCTCGAAGACCAGTGCCAGCTCACCTTTGAGCTCACCGACTTCTACGGCGACGGCTGGAACGGCGCAGCCATCCGCGTGGTGGATGTGGAAACCGATGTCGTCTTGGCGCTGATGACCAACAACAACCTCAACGGCACTACCGGGGGTGGCACGAACGAGCTCAACACCCTCTACCTCAACGTGTGCGACGGCCGCGCGCTCCGCTTCGAGTGGGTGCCTGGCAGCTGGGACGACGAATGCTCCTATACCGTGAGCGGTGTCAATGGCGTGATCTTCTCCGGCGCAAACGCGATGAGCGAACCCGTTACCCATACGGTGGACTGCACCCTGCGCTATATCTTCGTCACCAGCGGCGACTGGAACGACGGCAGCCACTGGAACACCGGCTACGTGCCACCCGCAGGTGCCGATGTCATCATCCAAGCCGACGTCACCGTCCCCACGGGTTATATCGCAGTGGCCAATGACGTGACCCTCGACGGCGGCAGCATCACCGTGGCCGACCGCGCACAGCTGAAGCACAACACCTTCGGCCTTGAGGTGACAATGAAAAAGAACATTTTGAGCTATGACAATCTGAACGACAATAAAAACTACTACCTGCTCATGTTCCCCTTCCTCGACGCCACGCTTCCCGCCGCCATGACCGCCAGCTCGGGCTATGATTTATACAAGTTCGACTACAGCTACCTTGATGCCGAATGGCGCAACGACAGGGAGCTTGACTTCACGGGCGCCAGCTTCTGGGATGGTGGCTACCTCTATGCCAGCCCCGTCGACATGGAGATCTCGGTGACGGGCACCACCTTCGATTGCAACGCCAACATGGAGTTGATTGCCCATTACAACGAAAACTCGAGCAACAACTTCAACGGATGGGGCCTCTTTGGCAACCCTTACACCTGCAATGCCTACGTCTATGCCGTTGAAGGGGAGAACCTCGTTCCGCTGGAGGTGATGGTGTATAACTCCGATGGCGAGTTGTTGCCGCATGGCAACGGTCCCATCTACCCGATGCAGGGCTTCTTCGTGCATGTGACGCAAACAACCACGATTCGCATTACGACCACGCCGCCCGAGTATGAATACGTCGACCTCGGCCTGCCGAGCGGCTTGCTGTGGGCCACCTGCAACGTGGGCGCCAGCACGCCCGAAGGCTACGGCGACTACTTCGCCTGGGGCGAGACTGCACCGAAGGAAATGTATCTCTATGAAACCTACTATCACTGCATGGGCGACGAAAATACGCTGACCAAGTACTGCTCCAATGCCAGCTACGGCTACAACGGCTTCACCGATAACTTGACTACCCTGTTGCCCGAGGACGACGCGGCCACGGTCAATTGGGGCAACGGCTGGCGCATGCCTACCAACGAGGAATGGCAGGAACTTCTCGACAATACGACCAACACTTGGACAACCCGGAACGGTGTGAACGGTCGCCTCTTCACCGCCACGAACGGCAATAGCCTCTTCCTGCCTGCTGCTGGCGATCGCAATTGGAGATATATCCTAAGTCCTGGCAGATACTGCAGATACTGGTCGAAATCGCTCTACACGGGCTCGAACCACTACGTGTGGTTTTTATTCAGCGGATTGGAATATGATTGCGCCATGACAACTGCCTTCCGCTTTGATGGAATGCCTGTCCGTCCCGTGCGTTCCCCGCAAACCGAGCATGCGTACGTCGACCTGGGCCTGCCGAGCGGCTTGCTGTGGGCCACCTGCAACGTGGGCGCCGAAACACCTGAAGATTACGGCGACTATTTCGCTTGGGGCGAAACCACGCCGAAGGACACCTACGACTGGAGCAACTACCAGCACTGCAACGGTAGCCAAAACACCCTCACCAAGTACTGCAACGATGCCAACTATGGCTACAACGGCTTCACCGACAATCTGACCACTCTGTTGCCCGAGGACGATGCTGCCACGGCCAACTGGGGCGGTGGCTGGCGTATGCCTACCAAGGAAGAATGGCAGGAGCTTCTCGACAACACGACCGTTACTTGGACGACCCAGAACGGCGTGGACGGTCGCCTCTTCACTGCCGCCAACGGCAACAGTCTCTTCCTGCCCACCGCTGACAGCAATGGCTTCTACTGGTCGAGTTCGCTCTACACGGGCGACCCGAGCCACGCGTGGGACTTCTACTTCCTTTTCGTGGGCTTCTACGATGTGTACGGCGACCCCCGCTTCGACGGGTTCACTGTCCGCCCTGTCCGAGAGAACTAACCTAAACAAGAAAAACTAAAAAACCCAATATACAATGAAGACAAAGATAATGAGAATTGCGACGATGGCGGCTATGATGATGGCGGCCATGTCAATGGCAGAAGCGCAGGAGGCCGCGAATGGTCAGGGCGGCACGCGCTACACGGGAGGCCCCTGCCTGCCCTCCATCCACGCCATGGAAGACCACCAAGGCGCGTGGTGCTACATTGATCAAATCACCACCTTGGAGGCAGGGTGGAACTGGTGGTCGACCCACATCGAGGTGACCCTTGACGAGTTGAAGGCGGCTTTGGTGGATGCGATGCCAGGAACCAACAACATTGTGATTAAGTCGCAGAGCAATGGTCAAGCCACCTACAATGGCAGCACGTGGAGAGGCCAGCTGACCGAGCTGGACGTGAGGCAGATGTATAAGATCAAAACCCAAACCGATGGTGTGATGACTTTGACTGGCGCACCGATTAACCCGGTGAGACGCTTCATTGTCATTGTGTCAGGCGCCAGCTGGATAGGTTTCCCGCTGGGCGCGAACATGAACCTCAACAATGCCTTCGCGGGCTTCGCTGCCAATGGCGACATGGTGAAGTCGCAGGGCAGTGGCAACTCCACCTATCAAGGCACGTGGAGAGGCGTACTGAAGAATCTTGTGCCTGGCCAAGGCTACATCTACAAGTCGAACGTACAGGACTCTAGGGTGCTCACTTTCCCTTCAGGTGCGAAGTAGGTCTATCGATCCTTTTTATGACTTAATGAAACAACGACCGCTCTCTGGAGAGGGCGGTCGTTGCTTTTTGTTTAAACCGTTCATTCGACTAGCCCATACATTTCCATTAAATGCAATTAATCTAGAAAAAAACTTTTAAAAGTGTTTTTTTGTTCCTAATTTTGGAGCGTTTTTTCCATGTTTTCCACTAACAAAACCTAATATTATGAACAGATTTTTACTAAAAGGAGCGCTTACTCCGAGAAAATTAGCAACCTTTATCCTGCTGGTACTGATAAGTGTCGGCGGATTTGCTCAGGCTGTAGACCCAGTTTTGACGCAAGAGATGGAGCGACGGACGGATGACGAAAAGATCCGCGTAGTCGTCATCATGAAGTCGCAGTACGATAGGCAACAGTTGAACCGTCGAGCTGCCCATTACAATACAAGGGCTGCGCGCCGTGAGTTCGTGGTTAGCGAGCTGAAGCGGTTTACGGAGGCCTCGCAAAATGACATCAGGTCGATGCTTGCCGAGATGGAAAGCCACGACATGACCACGGCCCCGAAGATCCTCTGGATGGCCAATGCCATGTATTTTTCTGCTACCAAGCAAGCCATCAACGACTTGGCCATGCGCCGTGACGTCGCGATTATCGGTCTGGATGAGGACCGGTATGCGCTGTTTGGCGAAGAGCCGAGTCCCGCCGCGACGACCCGAGGAATCACTTCCAATGTCTCCCAGGTGAATGCTGACCAGGTGTGGGAGTTAGGCTATACGGGCCAAGGCGTAGTGGTGGCCGTCATCGACACGGGCGTGAACTATAACCACCTCGACCTCGCCGACCACTTATGGGACGGCGGCAGCGAATACCCCCATCACGGGTATGACTTCTACAACAACGACAACGACCCCATGGACGACCACAGCCACGGCACACACTGCGCTGGTACGGTGTGCGGCGACGGCACTGCCGGACAGCAGACGGGCATGGCTCCCGACGCCACACTGATGTGCGTGAAGGTTTTGGATGCTGGAGGTTATGGCTCTGTGTCGGTCACCTGCAATGCCATGCAGTGGGCGGTTGAGCAGGGTTGCGACCTGTTTAGCATGTCGTTAGGCTGGGCCGATGCAAGCATTACGGAGCGCGAACTGTTCCGCAGCACCTGCATGGCGGTTTTGGATGCCGGCGTTGTGGGCGCGATAGCGGCAGGCAACGAAGGTAGCGGCTACGAACCTAACAACGTGCGTGTCCCAGGCAGCTGCCCGCCCCCCTATATGGATCCCATCCAGGAAAACAACCCAGGCGGCTTGTCGTGTACAGTTTGCGTGGGCGCCGTCGATGACAGCGATTACGCAGCCTATTTCACGTCGAGAGGCCCCGTCACGTGGGCAAACACCGTGTATGGCGACTATCCTTATACGCCAGGCAGCACCACTAATTTCGGCCTTATCCGTCCCGATGTGTGCGCGCCAGGTGTCGACATTGTTTCGGCTTATTATGGCAGTAATGGCGGCTATACCACCATGAGTGGCACTTCCATGGCAACGCCTTGTGTTGCGGGCTGCATCTCGCTCTTGTTGAGCAAGAAGGCGGATGCCACCCCAGAAGAGATCTGTCAAGTGCTTGAGGAAACTGCCGTGCCCTTGGAATCGGGCAAGAGTAACACCTACGGCTATGGCCGCGTTGATGTGCTGGAAGCCATCAATGCCTTGTATTCGGGTCCGCTGACGCTCAATTCCTTTACCGTCAATGATAGCCAGGGCAACAACGACGGCAAATTGAATGCGGGAGAATCGGTGACGCTCAATCTCACTTTGACGAACGATTCCGACGTCGCCCTTGACGGGGCCACCATGGTGATTTCGACCCAATCTGAATACGTCACTCTCACCAACGGAACGTTGACCTTGCCCTACTTTAACGCCGGACAAACCCAAACCATCAACAACATGCTCGCCTTCGCCTTGAGCAATGACGCACCGACAAAGAGGAGTGTCCAATTCCTGGCCGAGACCTATGTCAACGGCGAGATGATAGGCGCCTTCAGGATCAGCATCATGGTGTATGGCCATATCTTGAAATTCAACGAGGTCACTGTGTTGAACGACAACAACGGGAACAACTCGCTCGAAGCCGGTGAGACGGCCGATTTGCACGTCGTCATCTCCAATATCGGCAACGAGCAGGCCAACTCGGTGGTAGGCACCCTTGCCTCATCGTATC
>JAEEGK010007241.1_pt1 | contig 26455 bp, 26 predicted proteins | sample 8958771 | NCBI WGS metagenome assembly JAEEGK01 (sample SAMN16246547, study PRJNA631951) | gut metagenome | biome: gut microbiome; feature: rumen; material: SC-attached | host: Bos | place: Iran: Karaj | collected 2018-10 | reverse complement strand
CGCGGTCGACGGAGGTATTGGAGAGCTCCTTGATATTGTTTTTACCAGAGCCTGTCTTGTGATAGAAATAAAAGACGACGACGGCAAGGAGCGCCAGCAGGAGGATTGTTGTCATGGGGCTATCGGTTTAGGGGCAGTTCGACGGCGGGCCAGCCGTAGTCCTGGAGCATGGTGACGGGGAGGTTGTGTTGCTGTACGTAATATGCCACCTGTGTGAGGCGTACGGAGTCGCGGTGATGCTGGTCGCTGTTTATCTTGTGGAATGTGTCGTAGTATTCGCCGAAGATGCGCTTGGCGCTGGGCAGGTTGCGTGAGCCGTCTTCCACTTGGTCGAAGGAGGATACAACCCACTCATGTGTGTTGTTCTGCTTAAGGTGCATCAGTCCGGGATGGTTGCCTCCAGAGACGCACTTGAGTGTGTCGCCCACGATGTTGTAGTTGAACACCCACCAGTCACCCCACACACGAATGCAGTCGGTGTCGCTATCGTTGACGGCCACGACGGTGTAGCTAGGAATGCATACTTTGCCTGGAGAGTACTGACTGCCAATTGTCATTAGGTAAGCCTCGATAGCTGCCAGAGACTCGTCATGGTCCTGTTCCTTCATGGGATTCTTGTCGGTGGTTGCTTCGGCCTGCGACTCTTCGGGGTTTTCCATTCCTTTTTGTTTGCAACTGATTACGCTCGCACCGAGAAGGATGATGACGGCGAGCATTGATAAGGTCTTTGTCTTTTTCATTTCAATTGTGTTTCTTTTGGATTGCAAAAATACACATTTTATCTTACATGACAACTTTTTTGAAAAAAAACTCGCCAACGTGACGCTGGCGAGTTTTTGATGGGTTCAGTCTGAGTGACAGGATTAGTGTTTCACCACTTTCTTGGTGCTTATTCCGTTGTCGGTTGTCACACGGACAATATAAACACCGTTGGCAAAGTTGCCGATGTCGTATTTGCCACCAGTGGTGCTTTCCAACATCAAGCGTCCACAGGCATCGAACATCTGAATGTTGCGGATGCCGTTGCCCTCGATGTTCAGTGTGCTGCTGGTGGGGGTAGGGTAGATGTTGACAGTGTTGTTTTCCACATTGTTGATGCCAACGGTTTCTACAATCTGGATGCTGTCGATGATGAGTGCGTAGCCGTCGCCGGGGTTGTCGAAGTGGCGGAAGGCGATGCGGAAGTTGCCGGTGATGGAAGAGGGGATGGCGGCGGTGCGCTGCTCGAAGTCGGTGATGGAGGAGGTGAGTGTTTCGTCGAATAACAGGGTGGGCTCCTCGTTTTCGCCGATGACATACACACCGTAGTGGTCGTTGGGATAATCAGTTGAATATGGCAGGACTTTCCAGCTAATCATGCCGTTTACGCCTGCAGGCATGGCCATGAGGGGGCTAGTGAGCCAGTTGTCGACAGTCTGGTCAAAGGTTATTCCCCAAAGAGAGAATGCAGACATGGAAAGGACTTGTCCGACAGGATTGCTCTCGAAGGCTTCAACGCAGGCGAACCAACCCAGTCCCTCGGTCTCCAGACTTTTGTTTAACCAGCAGTGCAGACCTCCGGAGAAATCGGGGGCGTAGGGGAGGGTGATGCCGTCGCAGCTAAAGACATCCACTGTCATGGTGGCAGGTGCGCTTGTCCCGATGCTGTTGGTGGCGGTTACGGCGACGGTGTGTTGGGTGGCGGTGGTGAAGGTGTAGTTGAGGATGGAACCGGTTTCGGAAACTGGGGTGCCATCGATAGACCAGGCAAAGCTCTCGGCAAGGCTGCTGGTGGCAATAAAGGTGGCTTCGTTGCCGGTGCCTATTGCAGTGGGTCCGTCAAGGGTTACGTTGGGTGCAGTAAGGGTCTCGATACTCAGTTGGTCGATATAAAGGGAATAATTATAGTCGGTATAATAGTTGATGCAAATGTATTTGGTGTTATTTGGCAGAGCGATGGAGACCTCACAGGGCGCTGAGGCTGTGGTTCCTTCGTAATCGCACAGCACTTCGGTAAAGGAGTTGATGTTGTCGTCGGTTGTCGAAGCCAGGACTCTGAAAGACTCTTCCCGGTGTTCGGAATAGTAGTAGAATTTTAACATGTAATCGCCGTTCGCGGGTATTTGGAGTTCGGGGGTGATGAGGTATTGGTTGTAGTTGTCGGCTCTTTCCCAGCTTGAGAATTTAAACATGCTGTTTCCTTCAATGGCATCTTCGGTTTCTACGATACCAAAGTCGTTGATGTTGTTGGGGTCGGCACAAACCATTTTCCAACAGGGAATATTGGTCTCAAAATTCTCGACAAACGGGAATGTGCTGATGGTTTCGCAATTGACAGCTTCGACAACCAGAGTGTCGCTGACAGAACCGCGGACATTGGATGCTGTGACTATCACGCTGTATATTCCTGCGGTGTTCCATACTGCAGCCATGGTGTTGTCCGTGTCGAGGCTGTAGTCGGCAGAGACAGACCATGACAATGTGCATGGAGAATCAACGAAAGCGGTAAAGAGGATGGTGTCGCCTAAACTTTTAGCGCCAAATGATTTGGCGGCCTGTTTGATGGTCAGGGGGTTGAATTTGACGTGCTTGTTGGGTTATTTTTCCCTTCAATGGTACGAAGGACAGGGTTTTGTGAAAAACATGTTGCCGCTAAAAGTAGCACGGCTGCAAAAAGGGTAATAGTTTTTTTTATTTAATAATTAGTGTTTATGAATTAATAAATATGAATTGAGAATGTGTTAACGTGTAAATCGATTAACGAATTAACACTTTTTGAATTCGTTAATGCGTTATTTCGTTATTTCGTAAATCGACTAACACATTAACGAGTTAACACATTCTCAATTCTCAACTCTCAATTCTCAATTCTCAATGACTAGCAGAGCTCGTGGATCACGAGGCCGGAGCGGAGCTTGGGCTCAAACCAGGTGGTCTTCGGGGGCATGATGTTGCCGGTGTCGGCAATGTCGATAATCTGCTTCATGCTGACGGGGTAGAGGGCGAAGGCGACCTTCATCTCACCGTTGTCAACACGGCGTTTCAGCTCGCCGAGGCCACGGATGCCGCCAACGAAGTCGATGCGCTTGTCGGTGCGGAGGTCTTTGATGCCAAGCACCTTGTCGAGGACGAGGTTGGAGAGGATGGTGACATCGAGCACGCCGATGGGGTCGTTGTCGTTGTAGGTGCCGGGCTTGGCAGTCATCTTGTACCAGTGGCCATCCAGGTACATGCTGTGCTCATGCAGTTTGGCGGGCTTGTAGATCTCTGTGCCCATATCCTGCAGGTCGTAGCTCTCGCCGACGGCGGCGATGAACTGCTCCTTGGTGAGGCCGTTGAGGTCTTTGACCACGCGGTTGTAGTCGATGACGTTGAGCTGGTTGTCGGGGAAGATGACGGTCATGAAGTAGTTGTACTCTTCCTTGCCGGTGTGTTTGGGGTTCTGCTCTTTCTTCTCCTGTCCCACGAGGGCGGCAGCGGCACTGCGGTGGTGGCCGTCGGCGATGTACATGGCAGGAACCTGCTTGTCGAAGATGTCGACGAGCTCGGCAATGGTGGCTTTGTCGTCAATGACCCAGAAGCGGTGGCCGAAGCCGTCTTCCTTGGCGATGAAGTCGTAGATGGGTTTCTTGGCGGTGACGCCGGCCACGATCTCGTCGATGCGGGCGATGGCGGGATAGGCGAAGAAGACGGGCTCGACGTTGGCGTTGGTGATGCGGACGTGTTTCATGCGGTCCTCTTCCTTGTCCTTACGGGTGAGCTCGTGTTTCTTGATGACCTTGTTGACGTAGTCCTCGCTGTAGGCGCAGGCCACAATGCCATACTGCCACTTGGCGTCCTTGTCCTTGGGGTTCATGCTCTGGGCGTAGATGTAGAGTTTCTCCTCTTCGTCCTTGACCAGCCAGCCGAGGTCTTTGAACAGGTTGTAGTTCTTGACCACCTGGAGGTACACTTCGGGCGAGTGCTCGTCAGTGCCTTTGGGGAGGTCGATTTCAGCCTTGGTGACGTGCAGCAGGCTGTAGGGGTTGCCCTCGCATTCAACGCGGGCTTCTTCGGAATTCAGTACGTCGTAGGGACGTGAGGCCAGTTTCTCGACGATGTCGACAGGCGGGCGAAAGCCTTTAAAGGGTTTGATGATTGACATAGTTCTAATTTCTATTGTTTATGTATATTGTTTATTATTAATTCTCCTCAAAATAATCCGAATCGATTGAAATTACATCATACAAGCCCAACCGAACTTGCGGGAAAGATCGCGGAGCAGGTTTCGGTCGCTGACGGGGATGGTGACGACCACATTCTCGCGCATGTTGGCTTGCTCTGCTAAGTCGTGGTCATATTGCGACTGCAGGTTCATCCACATTACCACAGGAATACCCAAAGCTTTTTCAAGTGCTGCGGCTATGTCTTCAGTGACATTGCATCGGGCATTGACCAATGCGCTGACCATTGAAGGCGTTAGTCCTGCAAGGGATGCCAACTGCCTCTGCGTCAAGCCTCGCTCGCGCATCTCGTCGCGTATCAGCTCTCCTGGGTGCGTGGCTATATATGGGGTTGTATTATTCATAGTGTTTCGATATTTCTTCCAACAAAGCATTTACAATTATTCCGTCGTTATTCGGGGTGCTGTGGAATAGCAGACGGTATTGTGCGGTAATCCAGACAGCCTCAACGCCTTTCAGCGTGCCACTTTTCTTTTCATAATGCAGTGACCCTACAGTAAACAGGTCTTCGATGCGGCTTGCAGCCTTCATGTAGTTCACCACCTTTACATATCGTTTCACCACATCCTTCGGCAGACGGAGATAGTTCTTTGCCTTTGTTTTTCCCGTCAGAAATAACTCCTCCAATGCTTTATCCTCGAATGTGACGTTCATAATATAAATACTTTTATACTCATTATGCGATTGCAAAGATACGAACTTTTCCTGACATGGAGAAATTATTTTTCTTGGGTACGGAATATCTTATATCCCAGCATGGCGATGAAAATGGACATCAGCGGCGAGACGATGTTGAAGAAGCAGTAGGGAAGGTACTCGATGGTGGGGACTTTCAGCACCAGGGACTGGGTCATGCCGCAGGTGTTCCACGGTACGAGCACGGAGGTGACTGTGGCCGAGTCTTCGGTAGAGCGGCTGAGCAATCGGCCCTCAAAGCCTTTCTCTTTGTACAGTTTCTTATAGATGTTGCCGGTGAGCACGATGCTCAGATATTGGTCGCCCGTGGCCATGTTGGCAAACAGGCCGGTAGCCACGGTGGTTGAGACCAGCGAGCGGCGTCCGCTGATGCCTTTGGCCAGTGCCGAGGTGATGCTTTGTATCATGCCTGCACCTGTCAATGCCCCGCCGAAAGCCGCCGCGCAGAAGATGAGGAATACGGTGCTAAGCATTCCCCGCATGCCGCGGGTCTGCACCAAGCTGGTGAGCACCTCGTTGCCGGTGTCGATCGAGGTGCTGCTGCAGTAGGTGAGCATCAGCCCACGGAAGCTGTTGCCTTCACCGATTTGGGCCACGATGTCCGGCTGGGCGATGAGCATCGTAACTCCTGCCGTGAGGGCGGAAAGGAACAGCACGATGGCGGCAGGCATGCGCAGCGCGATGAGCACGCCCGTGACCACCGGCACAATCAGCAGCCAGGGACTGATGACAAACACGCGCTGCAGGCCATCGGCAAAGAGTCCAGTCTGCAGGCCGTTGTCGGTTGTGTGGCAAAGGCTTGCCACCAAGAATATTATCAAGGCAATGGTGAACGAGGGAACGGTGGTGATGAGCATGTAGCGGATGTGCTTGAAGAGCGGCACTTCGCCCACCGACGAGGCCAGCACCGTGGTATCGGAGAGCGGGGAAATCTTGTCCCCGAAATAGGAACCCGAAATGATGGCTCCCGCTGTCCAGCCTACCGAATAGCCGTGGGCGGTGCCGATACCCATCAGGGCGATGCCGATGGTGGCAACGGTGGTCCAAGAGCTGCCTGTGACAAGCGACACCAGTGCGCTGATAAGGCAGGCGACGAAGAGGAACACCGACGGGCTGACAATCTGCATGCCGTAGTAAATCATTGTCGGCACCACGCCGCTCATCATCCAGCTGCCCGACACGGCTCCAATAAAGAAGAGGATGAGGATGGCCGGACCTATGGTCTTTATGTTCTGCCCAATGGCGCTGTCGATGCTGCTCCAGGGAACCTTGTAGAATATCATCCCCATGGCCACCGCCACGGCAGCAGCAAAAAGCAGCGCCGTCTGGCTCGCCCCGTCCAGCGCGTCCGAGCCGAACTCGCGTATCACGACCACCTGCAATGCAATAAGTGTAGCAAGGGGTATCAGGGCGATGAGCCAGTGGATGCGGGGCATCGGGGCAGGGCTCTCCATAATGTGGTATTATTTTGCGGAATAAAAAATGTCAAAACCACGTTGCAACTTGGCCGGGTCGGTCTGATAGGAGTTTTCTCCATAATAGAAGTCGGCCAGCACCTCATAGAGACGGCAGAACTCACCAAGGTCGTGCCTGCCTCGTTGTGCATCGATGGTGAGCGACAGCAACTCCAACGCCCGGTCGGCTGCACGGCGGCATTGCTCCTCGTTGCCCTTGATCCTCCAGCGGTTGGCGCGTGACACCTCGCTGCCGATGTTCAGCATCTGCTCAGCCAGCGACATCTCTGCCCAACGGCCGGCGGCCAATTCAGTGTGCTGGTATTCGCTCATATTATTAAGGAGTTTACAATATCAACAATCTGTTTTCTGACATTGGGGTCCAACACATCGCGACTTCTGTTATCCTGGAATGGACGGATATTGATCAGAGAGTCGAACTCTACGAAATCCTCCCCATCCATTTCGGGATAAAGGTTGATACCCCACAAATCCGACTGCATCGAACCCTGCGATAGCATCTCCTTTTCTATATCGGCATGCAGTTCGGCATCAAGTCCAAGGATACCCTTTCCAACATCTACAACAGCCTTAATCATGTCACCGAAATAACCTGGCAACATTCCCTTCAGTTCGCTGTGTTTAATGGGTTGCGAAATGATTATCATATCAAATATAGTTAATTATTTGATTGCAAAAATACGAACTTTTCGTGACATGGGAAAATAAATTTGGCTGAATGGGAAAAACTTCGTATTTCTGCATCCGATTTCAACGGTGAAATCACGAAGCGTTATGCTCGTTCTGCGGATAGGAACCTAGGAAATTCCATAGCATTGCAGAAAATGTGTAATAGCTGTGCTGTTCAGCGTGGGCTAACTCCATCTTCTCAATGCAAGGTTATTCCTAGGACCTCTATCCGAAGAAGAGTGTACAGCATCACGCTTCTTTTATTGTAAAATGCTCAACGGGGTGCAGGAGAGTGTTTAAGTTGTTCCCGACACATATTAGGGAAATATTATGGGTACTGTTTATTGTCAAGAGTGCAGTCATGAGATTAATGATACAGAATCGAAATGTCCATTTTGTGGAGCCTCTCTTAATTGGTTGCATACCAATTCATCAAAAGAAGAAAGTACTGCACATTCTCCTCAGGAGCAAAGCCTTAATGCCCCAAATGGTGATACAAAAACTATAAAGCAAATGGATAGTAAACCAGACGATTATCTTGTTTGGTCAATACTTGTAACTGTTTTCTGTTTTGTCCCTACTGGTATAGCAGCAATTGTGTATTCCTCAAGAGTTGATAACGCGTGGTATAGAGGGGATAAGCAATATGCTTGTGAAATGGCACAAAAAGCAAAAAAATATTGTTTGATTAGCCTTGATCTAGCTATTGTCATTGGTATTATTATTGGAATTGTGTTAGTGTTTGGATAGGATATCTGACCACTTGGATGTTTATGAGTAGTGTGAGGTCTGATTGTGGCAGATTTGCGAACCGCAATAGCTATCAAAAAAAGAGGCTTGCAACATTATTGCGTGCAAGCCTCTTTCGTAGTCCTTTGGTTGTTACACTACGATACCTGTCCGCATCACTTCATCGTATAGCAGTGATGGGTGGACTTTGGAAATTAGGATTGAGGGGAATGAGGTAGGTTGTCCCCGAAGGGGACATAAGAATACAGGCAGGGGTGCAGCGAAGCGAAACCCCTGTACAATGACCACCCCATCAAAGTTTAAACCCCGAAGGGGTGACAGAATAGTATCGTGACACCATCTGTCACCCCTTCGGGGTTTGGTGTTAATTACTGTTCACATTATACAGGGGTTGCGCCCTTGCCTGTGTTCTGTCGCCCCTTCGGGGTTTGGTGTAAATTGCTGTTCTCATTATTCAGGGGTGCGCCCCTGCCTGTGTTCTGTTGCCCTTTCGGGGCTATTAATCCTCTAAAAATGTTTAAGGTCACATTATGCGACCTTAAACATATATATTAAATGATACTTATCCCTTGTAGAAGGGCATCTTGACAGTGTTGGCCTTGAGAAGTTCTTCGCGGATCTTGATGTAGATTCTGGTACGGGACTTGGCTTTAGAAATCAAGCTGCCCCCATTCCGATGCGGGGACATAGATGTGGAAGGCCACTTCGGGACCGGAAGCCAGTTTGCCAGCCATCTTCATACGGAAGCCGTTGTCGTCTTTCTCAACGATTACGGTGCCGATGGTGTAGGTGTCGGAGCTCTCGAAACTGGTGATGTAGTTCACCTCGGAGGTTACTCTAAAGAAGACGTTTCCACCGGTGGCCAGATTGTAGGTTCCGTTAGCCGGATGGTCGGAGACGATGTTGAATATGGGTAGCCCGTCGGCGGTTTTGTCTGTTGCGTTAGCATCGATGTAAACGCGTCCGCTATGGTCGGTCGTATAGGTACTGGTCATCTTGTAAATGGTTCCGTTGTATACCAGGGTGTTGGCGGCCACTTCGCTTTCTTCGGGCGTTTCGCACGATGTGGTGGCAAGCATCATTGTGGCTGCAGCCACAAACATCATCAATAATTTGGTTGTTTTCATAATGCATTCATATTAATTGTTAATAAAAAAGGGGGTGAACATGCACCCCCTGTTGTGTTTTAATTTCGAGTGCAAGATTATCCCTCGTAGAAGGGCATCTTGACGGTGATGGCTTTGAGGAGTTTCTCGCGCACTTTGATGTAGATCTCGGTGCCGGTCTTGGCATAGGCGGCCTCGATGAGGGCGGTGCCGATGTTCTTGCCGGTGCTGGGGCTGGGGGAGCCGCTGCGCACCTCACCGATCTTCTTGCCTTCGGCGTTGCAGACTTCGTAGCCGTTGCGGGCGATGCCGCGGTCGATCATCTCGAAGCCGGCCACTTTGCGCTTGAAGCCGGCGGCCGTCTGGGCCAGGAGGAGCTCCTTGTTGATGAAGTTGTTGTTCTCGGCTTTCAGCTTGACGATGAAGGCCAGAGGAGCCTCGAGGGGGCTGACGGTGTCGTCCATCTCGTGGCCGTAGAGGGCGAAGCCCTTCTCCAGACGCAGGGTGTCGCGGCAGCCGAGACCGGCGGGCATGATGCCGAACTCTTTACCAGCCTCGAAGACCTTGTCCCACACCTCGAGGGCTTTCTCCTTGGGGATGTAGATTTCGCATCCGCCTGCGCCGGTGTAGCCGGTGGTGGAGAGGATGATGTTGGGGATGCCGGCGAAGGTGAGAATCTTGAAAGTGTAGTACTCCATGTCGACGATGTTCTCGTTGGTGAGCTTCTGCATGGCCTTGAGGGCGTTGGGGCCCTGGACAGCGAGCTGAGCCCACTGCTCGCTCTCGTTGACGAAGTCCTTGCCGAGCTCCATACCCATCTTGTCGGCAATCTGGCTCATCCAGTTCCAGTCCTTGTCGATGTTGGCGGCGTTGGGCACCATGAAGTACTCGTCGTCATGGACGCGGTAGACGAGCATGTCGTCGACGACGCCACCCTGACCGTTGGGGAGGCAGGTGTACTGCACCTTGCCGTCGAAGAGGTCCTCGACGTTGTTGGTGGTGACATACTGCATGAAGTGCTTGGCGATGGGACCTTTGGCGCGGAACTCACCCATGTGGCTCACGTCGAACACGCCCACGTTGTTGCGGACGTTGTTGTGCTCCTCGACGAGACCGGTGTACTGGATAGGCATGTTGTAGCCGGCAAATTCGGCCATCTTTGCACCAAGTTTGATGTGCAAATCGGTGTACGGTGTGGTTTTCATTATGTTACGTATTTGTTAATAATTATATTCTATTTTTTCTAAACGGAAGATGCACTGTATTATTGTGTCAACTTGAAGATAATTTTTCAATAGAGGAAGTTGTTGTAGGGGTAACGGATGGCATGAATACGGGAGACCTCTTGATAGAGATGGTCTCGAAGGATGTCGATATTAATTTTCTTGGCAGCAGAGACGAAGATGGCGCTATCGGAGGAAAGAAAATCCTTGGCATCATCATTGTCATCTTCGTCAAAATCCTCTGAGGGTTCCTCGAGGGGAAGAGCATCGATTTTGTTGTAAACCATTATGACGGGCTTGTCGTCGGCGTGGATATCGGCAAGGGTACGGTTGACGGCATCGATCTGGGACTGATGGTCGGGATGGGAGATATCGACAACATGAAGCAGCAGATCGGCTTCGACAACTTCGTCAAGGGTGCTCTTGAAGCTTTCCACCAACTGTGTGGGGAGCTTGCGGATGAATCCGACGGTGTCGGTAAGGAGAAAGGGCAGGTTGGCGATGACGACCTTGCGGACGGTGGTGTCGAGGGTGGCGAAAAGTTTGTTTTCGGCGAGGACATCGCTCTTAGCCAAGAGATTGAGGATGGTAGACTTGCCGACGTTGGTGTAGCCCACGAGGGCGACGCGGACGAGGCTCTCTCGGTTCTTGCGCTGGAGGGTCTTCTGGGTGTCGAGTTTGGCGAGCTGGACTTTGAGGGCGGATATCTTCTCCTTGATAAGACGGCGGTCGGTCTCAATCTGGGTCTCACCGGGGCCACGCATTCCGATGCCGCCGCGTTGGCGCTCTAGGTGGGTCCACATGCGAGTGAGGCGCGGCAACATATACTGTAGCTGTGCCAACTCGACCTGTGTGCGAGCGGTGGCGGTGCGGGCGTGACGGGCGAAGATGTCGAGGATGAGGGTGGTGCGGTCGAGGATGCGGCATTCGAGTTCTTTCTCCAGATTGCGTAGCTGGGCGGGAGAGAGTTCGTCGTCGATCACAATGATGTCGGCATCGAGGGCCTGCTTGTACTCGCGGATTTCGTCGAGCTTTCCACTGCCGACATAGGTGCGGGTGTCGGGGCGCTCGAGTTTCTGAATCACCTTCTTGACGGTGACACCCCCAGCGGTGCGAAGGAGAAACTCGAGTTCGTCGAGATATTCCTCGGTGCGCTTGAGGGTCTGCCCGTTGGGACAGACGCTGACGAGGATGGCCTGCTCGGGAATCTCTTCGTTGACGAAAGTATTACGTTCCTGCGGGGAGGGTCGTCTCCCCTCTTCAGCGATAGAGTTTCTGAACTTCCCTTTTTTATTTGGAGCGTACTGCATTGAAGATATTTTCGAGAGGTTGGACTGCGGCTTGCCAAGAGTAATGCTGGCGAACAAAAAGGTTGCCTTCGTGGGCGATGCGAGAACGGACCTCCTCTGAGCCAAGAAGCAAGGATATACAATGAGCCAATTCTTCTTTGTTGTCGCCGACAAACAATTGGTCGCCTGAGGTAGCACCTAAGGCGGCATTGGCCAGCGAGGTGGTGACACAGGGGAGTTGCATGGACATGGCCTCCAACAACTTGTTCTGCAGCCCGCTGCCGATTCGCATAGGTGCCACAAAGAGGTCGGCAGAAGCATAGGCGGTGCGAATATCGGGCAGATGTCCGCTAATGGTGACTTTTTCAGGAAACAATGCCTTGGAGGGGAGAGCCCGAACGGCGGGCTTGGGATCGACACCAGCGAGAAGCACAGTAGCAAAGGGGCATTTTTCCCACACAAGAGGCATCACCTCTTCGACAAGGTAGCGTGCCGCATCGACATTGGGAGCGTATGACATATTGCCACAAAAAACAATTGAGAAGTGGCCGAGAGTCTCAGAGGCTTTGACTTTTAGTTCGTCTGACATTTTAAAGTGTTCAAAGTCCACTCCGTTAGGCACGAGATGTATCTCGCCGTTTTTCTTGTGAGGAATGGCTTCGCTGTCGACCTCTGAGATGATGGTGAGGGCATCGAAGATGGAGAACGCCTTGTATTCGGACGACCTCAACATCTTGAATTCGAAGTGTAGCAGATAGTGCCACAGGCCACGGGAATGTTCCATACGCCTTTCTGTGTTCATGGAGAGGGCATCTTGGAAGTCCATCACCTTCGGGTAGGGCAATCGCGCCACGAGAGGCATTGTGCGAACCATCTGGGAATAGACGACATCGGGTCTCACCTCACGGGCGAAACTGCGACAAGCTCGTTTGGAGCGTTTGGTATTCCAGTAGCCCATTTGCAATGATTTTGAAGACAACCAATTGCGTAGAATATTGAAGCCACAGACAAAACGATTGAGATGTACCACACGTATCTGACGACAGAAAGGCTCGAGGGCTTTGACCTGTTCGGGTTCCACACGGCAATGGCTGACCGCGAAAAGGAATATCTCATGCCGCTTGGAGAGCTCCACTATCTGATGATAGGCGCGGAGTTTGTCACCTTTCTCAAGGGGCCAAGGGAAGCGAGGAAGGACAACGAGGATTTTCATATTTAAAAAAGTTGGGTTTGGGTACCTTCGGCAAAACCGAGACGCTCGTCGGGGATTTCGGAGTTTTCAGAATACTCGGAATCATCGGAAGGTTTGGAGGGTTCGGGATCTGGCTTCAGTGGCTCCAACCAGTTGAACTGGTCGACAGCGAAGGTGGTAATACGCTTACCTTTGGCCTTGTAGCTCTTCACTCCGATGAAGTCCTCCACATCGATAATCTCGGAGGCTATCTTCTTTCCGCTCTCAGGATTGTACACCACTTCGAGGCGGGGATAATAGTTGAACGAGACCGACATCAGCGTAGAGCCGTCGTCATCGAGGAAGGAAGTCTTGCGGTCGGAAGGTTCGGGAACAAAACGCTTGAGGTAAGGGTATCCGTCGGCAGAACGATAGAGCACGGTCAATACGGGATTGTCAGCACATCCGACAATCGCTTTGGGATTGAACTTTCGGAGTTCGAAGAGGTCGTCCTCGAAGTGGTTGGCGAGGTCGAAACCCGTGACACGGTAGTTGGCCGACTGCATAAGAGCCAGCAACTTGTCGTTCCCATGAAACTCACCAAGATAACGACCAGCTTCATTCACATTGAGACGCTTCACACTCTCGTCAAACCAAATCTTGCGAGCCGAAAGGGTGGAAACACCAGAGTCCTTGAGATTAATGGAACGGACGGCGTTGCGGGTGAGGATATTACCAATAGATTGGCGGCCTTTGATGGCGAGGGTCTTGAAATCGAAGTCGAAAGAAGTCTTCTTCAGTTTGGGCTTCGAAACATGATGCACGGTAACCACCTCGGCCTCGCCATTGGGATTGGCGGTGAAATAAAGCACCTTGCTGCCTTTGGTTCCTTTGGTGAGGAGGTAGTCCTTATCGCGGGTGACAGAGGTAACGCTGAAGCGTTTCACCATCACATAGCCATCAGGACCGCCATCGCGATAGATAAGGTTGTAGACGGTACGCTCGTCGCGCTTGCGGAACACACTGATGAAGAGTATCTCGGGGCACTCCTGAGTGCCGACGAAGCCTTTCTCCTGAATCTTGGTGACCATGAAGGTGCCGTCGCGACGGAAGACGATGATGTCGTCCATCTTGGAGCATTCGCAGGCGACCTCTACACCCTCTTCGCGCTTGAGACCCCAGCCGGCGAAGCCTGTGGAGTAGTTGACATAGAGTTTTTCGTTGGCGAGGGCGACGGTGGTGGACTCGATGTCCTCGAAGTTGCGAATCTCGGTCTTGCGCTCGCGACCTTTGCCGAATTTATCGAGGATATGGCGGAAATATCGCACAGTATAGTCGGTGAGATGGGCCAAATGGTTCTGCACCTCGTCGATGGTCATCTCGATATTGGCCAATTCTTCCATAGCGCGCTTGATGTCGAACTTGCTGATTTTACGCACCGGCTTCTCGCAGAGCTTCAGCACGTCGTCGCGTGAGATTTCCTTCTTGAACTGGTCGCGATAGGGGTCGAAAGCACGTTCCATCTGGGCCACCTGGTCGTCCCAAGTCTTGGAGCGGTCATTCTCCATGATTTTATAGATGCGCTTCTCGAAGAAGATTTTCTCCAACGAGACCCAATGCCAACGGTCCTCGAGTTCGGAGAGTTGTATTTCCAGTTCCTGCCGCAGGAGGTCTTTGGTGCGGAGGGTGTTGTGGCGCAGGATGTCGCTGGCGGTCATGAAGACGGGCTTGTCGTCGACGATGACGCAGGTCTGCGGTGAGAATGAGATTTGGCAGTTGGTGAAGGCGTAGAGGGCGTCGATGGTTTGGTCGGGCGAGACACCGGTGGGCAGGTAGACCACAATCTCGACCTCGGCGGCGGTGTTGTCGTCGACTTTTTTGATTTTAATCTTGCCTTTCTCGTTGGCTTTCACGATGCTGTCGATGAGCACATCGGTGGTGACGGTATAGGGGAGCTCGGTGATGACGACGGCCTTGCGCTTCTCGTCATAGTGCATCTTGGCGCGGATGCGGAGACGGCCACCGAGGGCGGCGTCGTTGTAACGGCTCACATCGATAAGACCACCTGTGGGGAAGTCGGGATAAATCTCGAACTCTTCCTCCTTGAGTATCTTAATGCTGCTCTCCAACAATTCGCAGAAGTTGTAGGGCAGGATGACGGAGGTCAGGGTGACAGCAATGCCCTTGGTTCCCTGGGCCAAAAGCAGAGGAAACTTAACGGGTAGCGTCAGAGGTTCCTGTTTGCGACCGTCATAACTTGGTTTCCACTGAGTGGTCTTGGGATTGAAGACGACCTCTTTGGCGAACTTCGACAAACGGGCCTCGATGTAACGACCGGCAGCGGCATCGTCGCCGGTGAGGATATTGCCCCAGTTGCCCTGGCAATCGATGAGGAGGTCTTTTTGGCCCATATTGACCAAAGCGTCCTTGATGGACATATCGCCATGGGGATGGTACTGCATAGTGTTACCGACGATGTTGGCCACCTTGGTGAAACGTCCATCGTCGGTTTCCTGCATGGCATGGAGGATGCGGCGCTGCACGGGCTTGAGGCCGTCGTCGATGTCGGGCACCGAGCGGTCGAGGATGACATCGGAGGCATAGTCAATCCAATAATCCTTGAACATGCCGCTGAGCGACATGGTGGTTCCCTGTTCTTCTATATTATTGTTTTCAATTTCTTCCATAATCTCTATAACCAATAACCCATAACCAATAACCTTTAGTGCGCATTCGCATCCCGCATAATGCGGTTCCAACGCAGGCGGCCGTGTTCGCTGTCCCAGCTGAAGAGGACCCATCTGGCCTTACCCACAATGTGGTCTTCGGGTACAAAACCCCAGAAGCGACTGTCCTGACTGTTGTGGCGGTTATCACCCATCATCCAATAATAGTCCTGCTGGAAGGTGTAGCTATCGGCCACATGACCGTTGATGTAAATCTTGCCGGCCATCACTTCTACGGTATTACGCTCATAAGCGGTAATCACGCGAAGGTACCAAGGCAGGTTCTCCATCGTGAGTCTGATGGTCTCGCCCTTGGCGGGGATGTGTACGGGGCCGTAGTTGTCTACCGAATTGACAACACCTATCACATTGGGATAGAGTGCTCCGTTTGAGTCGGCAGGGAAATAATAAGGTTCAATCTTTCTTGCATAACCAGACGACATCAGGTTGTCGGCCACCTCGCTCGAAATCGACATCACCAAGCAGAGGTTACCATTGGAATCGACAGGCATTCCTTGAGCGTTCACCTCCAACGGGAAGGCACCGGTCATATCTTCCTGAGTCATCCCACATTCGTCGAGCACCTCTTCCGAGATGTAGTTGCCGGCGAAGGTCACCTTCTGGTAGAACTGCACATCTGCTGGATTTTCAACGGCATGGCCGTTGATGTGCACTACGCCGTTGATGATTTGCAACGTCTCGCCCGGCAATCCCATGCAGCGTTTGATATAGTTCTCGCGCTTATCGATGGGGCGTACCAAGATGTCGCCTAAAGGGCCGTAATCGGGATGCACCGCTTCGCCCGCAATAACAGCCTCGCGGCCGAAAGCACGGACAGCCTCATAGTAGGTATACTTTCCATCAAGGAAATTGGTGAGTACCGTATCGCCTGCGGGGAAATTGAACACTACGGCATCGTAACGCTTCACATGCGTGTAGCCTGGGAAACGATAGTAGGGCAACTGCGGCCAGTCGAGATAGGACTGTATCTTGGTGCCGATGATGGTGTTGTGCATCAGCGGCAGCGCCAACGGGGTCATCAAAACTCGGGGGCCATAAGCGAGTTTGGACACCAGAAGATGGTCACCCACCCTCAGGCTGCGTTCCATACTCGAGGAGGGGATGGAGTACAACTCGAAGACGAATCCACGGATGATCACCGCTGCGATAAGGGCAAAAACGATAGCCTCGGCCCATTCGCGCAACTGCGAAGCTTTCTTCGCCGCCTCTTTCTTCTCCTCCTTCGTCAACATCTTCGGTTTCTCATACTTCCAATCGCTGAAGCCCACTATCGGCAGATAGACACACGGCAGCAATACCGCAGCCGTTTGTTCCCAGAAGTTGTTGCGATGGAAAACCTTCGCTGTCTCGTCGACCAACAGCAGGAACATGAAAATGTTGATACCGGGAATCAGCAAATAGATGTACCACGACCAATGCTTTCCGCACACCTGCACCCAAACGACGAAGTTGTAGACCGGCACCAAAGACTTCCATGGAGCCACACCAGCTTTCTTGAACACAAACCATAATCCTACGAATGTGCCCACAACATAAAGCATCAACAGAATTTCGTAAATCATCTTTTATTGTTTGATTGTGTTATTGTCAAATTATTTAAGTAACAGAACACTAAAGCATTAACGCATTCAAGCATTCAAGCAACTTAGTTTTCTCCTTATTCCAATCCATATCTTTGCGAGCTTCAACGAAATCGGCCTCGCTCCACTCTCGCGCCAGCACCCTCTTCACCGCTTCGGCCAAACTCCGAGCTCCAGTTCCATCCAAGATGGATCCAATACCGAAGCTATTCACCACAGCCGCCATCTCCGGCAGGTTGCTTACCACCATCGGAATACCGGCAGCCACAAAGTCACCAATGCGGTTCGGCAAAGCATAGCGGTAACTCAAGCCCATATCCTCCAGCATCACAAGTCCCACATTTGCCTGGCGGGTCACTGCTGCCAACTGTTCTGGCTTAAGGCGTCCGAGGAATTGTATCCTATCGGCCCACTGTTTCTGTGCCGCATATGCCTTCATTTCCTCCAGCAAGTCTCCACCTCCTGCAATCACCAGCCGGCAGTCGGGCAGAAACTCCAGAGCATCAATCGCCCAATCCACTCCCCTACCCTTGTTCACACAACCCTGGTAGAGCAAAACGTGTAATGCAGGATTGCCTGATTGTTTGATTGTTTGAGTATTTTTTACGTCAGCACTCAAGCATTCAAGCATTGACATATTCAAGCAATCACTTATGTTACGCACCACTGCCATCTCGACGCCGTACTTCTCCTTGTAGTAGTCGGCGATACTTTGGCACACTGTCAGCAACGCATCACACTTCGGCATCAGTTTCCGTTCAATCCGCTCCCACACTCGTTTCACCTTTTCTCTTCCCACCAATTCGGGCACCTCGGGAAACAACTCGTGGGCATCCATCACCAATTTCTTCCGCCGCATCTTCGCTGCCACATAACTAGCCAACAACGTATCGGTATCGTTGGCCCACACCACATCCGCCTTCGAGCGAAGCAGACGCCAGCAGAGCCGCAGATTGTACTCAGCATAGAACTTCCAACCCTTTTTGCACTTCACACCCAATTCGTTCCGTCCAAGAAGAAGCACCTCGCACCCTGCCTCACGCAGTGCCGCCGCATGACGCATCACCCTACGGTCGGTCACCAAATCATTGGTTACCGCCATCACAACCCTCTTCTTTTCTCCACTGACGCTCAACTATTTAATCTTTAATCTTTAAACTTTAACCATTAAACATTAAACTTTATAATAACGTATAATAAAAAATATTCGTATTTTTGCATCCGAATTTTTATCAACAATTGTGGAAAAATGAAATCTTTCTCTCTCGCACTCCTCGCACTCCTTGTGTTCTCCGCCTGTGGAAGTCCACAACCCTCTGTGCACACCTCTGCCACTGATATGCCAAAACTCAACAAAAACCAAATGTGGCAGCTCTCCCTCCTCAATGGCCGCGACCTTCCCAACGATGCCAAAATCACAACGCTCTCTTTCAATCCCGAAGCCGGCAGTTTCCGTGGACAGACGGCTTGCAACAGCTATGCGGGTGCCTACCTCCTTGGAGAAGCCTCTGCTGCCGACGGACGACGCTCGTTCTCCATTCTCCTCCTCACACCGGGATCAATCCGCTGCCCCGAAGCCGACATGAATAGTGAAGAGCGCTTCCTCTCGGTTCTTAAAAAAGCCAACTACATCCTCATCACCGAATACTCCCTGTCTCTCTACCACGACAACAAAGAAATCCTCCACTTCGAGTTACAATAGAAACAACATCATTTGTCTTATCTCCTTACCTCCTGTCTCCTTAAAGAATGAAACTCAGCTACAAATACCACACCTTCAACATCCCCCTCTGTCTGCTACGCTCCCTCAAGCGCCGCATGAGGTGGGTTCGTGCCGCTGGCGGCATCGTCACCGCTCCCGACGGTTCCATGCTCCTCATCCAGCGCAACGGCCGCTGGGACCTCCCAAAAGGCAAAGTGGAGTCCGGCGAGACCCTCCTCCAAGCCGCCCTCCGCGAAGTGGAGGAAGAAACGGGAATTCAAACAATCGCACAATCAAACATTCAAGCAATCAAAACGTATCACGTTTTCAACCTCTACGGCGGCTGGCATCTCAAACAGACCTCCTGGTTCCCCATGACGGCAGAGAAAACCTCTGGTACACCCCAGCAGGAAGAGGGTATCACCGCCATTGCTTGGGTCTCCCCCGACGAATGGCACCGCCGCCTCCAGTCCTCCTACGGCACACTCCGCACCGTGTCAAAAACCATGCGTCAGCATTCGAGTAATTAGCCCCAAAACGTACTGCGCAGCTTCGTTTAATCCGTTAAATCCGCCGTTAAAATGGACCCACTTTCGCAGATTGCCCTCACTTTCACTCCCGGACTCGGAAATTCCTCCATCCGCCGTCTCGTCGACCTCTACCCCGACGAGGATATCTTCTCTCTGCCCAAATCCGAGTTGAAAGCCGCTTTCGGAAGCCACCGCGACATCGCCGACAACATCCTAAACAAAAGTGGATTCGCCCGTGCTGAAGAGGAGCTCTGCTTCTGTGAAAAGAACCATATTCGTCCCCTCTTCTTCACCTCGCCCGACTACCCCACCCGCCTCAACCGTCCCGAGACCGACGACTGCCCTGCGCTGCTCTATGTCCTCGGCTCTGCCAACCTCAACCCCGAACGTTCTATCGCTGTCGTAGGCACCCGTCGTGCCACCTCCTACGGACGCGACAACACCGACCGCCTCGTTCGCGAACTCAACCCTTACCATACCCCTATAGTCAGCGGACTGGCCTACGGCATCGATACCGCTGCCCATACTGCCGCCCTCAACCATAATCTACCCACCGTCGCCGTCCTCGGACATGGACTCGACCAAATCTATCCTGCACAGAACCGCCCCCTGGCCAAACGCATCCTCGAAGCCGGTGGCGCCCTCGTCACCGAATATCCTTCGGGTACTGCCATCAACCCGCGCTACTTCCCCGCCCGCAACCGAATCATTGCCGCACTCGCCGACGCCACCGTTGTCGTTGAAGCCTCTGAGAAAGGAGGAGCCCTCATCACTGCCGCCATCGCCGCCAGCTACCAGCGTGAAGTCTTCGCCGTCCCCGGTCGCCTCACCGACACCTATTCTCGCGGCGCCAACAACCTCATCGCCACCAACCGCGCCTTCCTTGTCCGCCACGCCGACGACATCGCCTTCCAGCTCGGCTGGCCTCTGATGGGTGAACAAACCAAGATGGCTGAAATGAAAGACATGCCGAAACTCTCCTCCGACGAACAAAAGATTGTCAACGCACTAAAAACGAGCGACCAATTCACCTTGGACGAGATTGCCTCCGCCACCTCATTCTCCCTCCCCAAAGCCGCCTCCCTCCTCTTCAACCTCGAGATGAACAAGGTGATACGCACCCTCCCCGGACACCTCTACCAGATAATCAACAACTGATTCACTGACATTTATTTCAGCAACTCGTAGAAAGCTACCGAGGCGGCGGCGGCGACATTGAGAGAGTCGACACCGCGATACATAGGAATTTTAGCCACATAGTCGCATTGCTGCAAGACACTGTCGCTTAAGCCATCACCTTCAGTACCCATGATGATAGCGAGTTTTTCTGGTGTTTTCAGCATAGGATCGTCGATAGAGACAGAGCGGTCGGTGAGTGCCAGAGCCACAGTCTTAAACCCCAATTCCTTCAGTTGTCCATAATGGTCAAGCCAGGTCCAAGGTATTTGGAAGACGGTACCCATGCTCACGCGGCAGGCGCGGCGGTTCAGCGGGTCGCAGCAGGTGCGAGTGAGCAGCAGCGCATCCACGCCCAGAGCGGCAGCAGCACGGAAGATGGCACCGGTATTGGTCGAGTTCACCACACTGTCCATCACAGCCACACGTCGTGCACCCTCACACACCGCTCCTACCGACAACTGCTTCGGTCTCCGCATGGCGCAAAGCATTCCGCGCGAGAGTTCATAACCCGTCAGCGAAGCCAGCACAGAGCGTTCCCCCGTATACACAGGCACCTGACAAGGTGTGAGGTGAGAGGTGAAAGGAGAAAGCAATGCCTCGACCTGAGAAAGGAATTTTTCTTCACAAAGGAACGACACGGGCTCGACGCCGTGCTCCAGAGCCACACGGATAACCTTCTCGCTCTCGCAGATAAATAGTCCCTCTTCGGGATGCAACCTATTCAGCAACTGCCCCTCCGTCAACCTCGCGTACGGAGCCAACTCCGGTCTCTCAAGCGAATCTATATGTATTATCTTCATTATAATAACTCTTATCTATTATCTCTCATCTTTTTAACTAAAAAGAATACCCCAAACATATTCCCCAGAAACTCTGTCCAAACCCTTCCAGCTGCCAATGCGAGCGGTTGAAGGTAACCTCCGACGCTTTGCTCCCGGGAATGGTCTCACCTACCTCTTCAAACGGATTGCCCATCGTCATAAACCATACACTTAGGTTCACCCTCTTCCATAGCCTCACCTCCGCCGACACCTTGCCGGCAAAACCCCAACCCGATTCGCCCATATCGCTCAGCGTCATCGCCGAGGTCTGCTTCAGACAGTTGATATAACGGAAATAGCCGCCTGCAGCAACCGCTATCGTACCCTCTGACCAAGGACTCAGCGGAAAACGATATCCCGTTCCCAACAACAACGGAATCAACTGATAGCGTTTCACACGGAAGGCGGTATCCATCGGCACAGCCGTAAGGTCGGGATTGTCCTCGCGCAACTGTCTCACCTGCCATACCTCGCCCGTAAGAAACCAGGTGCCAAAGGAATAACCGCCACGCAAGCCTGTCGCCAGACTTACGCGCAGCCCTGGTGCGTTGACACTGGAGAAAGCAGGCATCGCCACACCTCCATGAACCGTACAACCCCATTGTCCCCTCACAGGCACAACGACCACACCCAGCATCATCGCCAGAAAAAGCATTCTCCTCATCATTTGATGCTTAACTCTTAAATACTAATATCAGTCATAACGAAACAATACGACAAAAATTGTTTCAAACTGCCATTTGTCCTTTCACTTCCTATCTCTCCTTTTCAATACCTTTCACCACCTCAAAAAACACATTAACATTTCTTTAAGAAAAAAAATTTGGCCAACTGAAAAACAATTCATAATTTTGCACTCGGAAAAACATAAAAAACAATAACCCGTAACCTTTACCCACTATGACTTACCGAGAACAAGAAGAAAAGCTCTTTGAACGCTGGACACAACGCGCCCGCAAACTCCGCGACGCGGACATGATTACCAAAGACGGCCTGCTCTATCGCGGCGAAGTGTGGTGGGACGGCTTGTGCCAAGTACACAAACCCGCCAACGAGGAACAGCTGTGGAACGACGCCGGCATGCGTCTGCTCGTGCTCACCAAAGAACTTTTCGAGGAGGACTGCTGGGACATCCGTACCGAGACCGGCCGTGTGCCCTCGCCGCGCCTCACCGTGCGCACCGCCCTGCGTTTCTTCCCCAATCTTGAACTCTGGGCCTATGGTCTGCTCACCATCCCCGACCGCAAGATTATCCCCTTCAGCAAGGCCGACTTCCCCACCCGCCTGCAAGGCTTCTACGAGAACGCCCCCATAGCACGTGTCAACTGCAAAAAGCAGCCCGACATGAAGGCCGCCAGCAACGCCGTACTGCAGAAATATATGGACAACTATTCCGACCTGCTGAAAGAGCAGATTACCATGTACAAGGCCGACATCATCCTCTGTCTGGGAGGACAGGGAATCATGATCAATTTCCTCCAGAAGAACGTCTATCCCGACCTCGAAGAGGTCAACTCCCACTGTTGGTATTCGCCATCGGCCAACGTACTGGCGGTAAAACAGTTCCACCCTTGCTACAATGTCTACAGCCGCAAGGAAATGTACACAAATATGATCAACGACTACCAGGCTTTCCTCAAAGCCACACCGAAATTCCCCACACAAAGATAAAGAGAAATCCCGCGACGATGTCGCGGGATTTCTCTTATTTCCGGCAAGGGATTATTGTTTGTAGAACACTACCTCCGAACCCCCAATATAAGTTGCAATCATATTGTATTGCGACGGGATGTGGTACACCAGCGTATTGCCAGTATACTCCATTTCAACACCACTCATAGCGCTTATCGTTACCTTGTTTCCATCGAAAGCGTAGTTATATTCGCCCGCTTCCAGATCGTTTATTCCCATCGTACTCAGCGCCATCTGTACCATTGCTGGCAAGTCGGCATCAAAACGGCAGACATCCTCCGTTCGGAAATACAACTCAGCCTCAACACTTCCCGAACCTAGAATTGGAATATCGGAATACTCCACATTGGCTACCCAGAGTGTACCCACCAATGTTGCGCTGGAGTTATTGTCGTCGTCCTTCGAGCAGGAGACAGATGCCAACATGGCCACAGCGACAAACGCCATCATCAGAATTTTCTTCATAACAACAAGGGTTTTAATGATTTATAAAAACAATTTCTTTTCTATCTTATTTGCAAATATACATTTTTTTCCAAAACGGGGCACCCAATTAAAAACTGTGGAAGAAAAATAAATACCATCTGTTTGCGTTATCGTGAAAAAAGAAAACGCGATGATAAAACACTCTCTTACCCTGCTGCTCTGCCTTGTGTGGTCGTTGTCGGCCGTTGCGCAGAACACCATAGATAGCATTCGCAAAGAATACCAAGGCGTAAAAGAATGGATTGCCCTGATGAGTGAAGACTTCCCCTCCGACGGCATCCCTCCCGAGTATTACGAACTGCGAGTGGCACAGAACCTCTCCGGCTCGGGACCTCACCACGAAAACATCCGTATGTACTACGGCGAGTTGGCGTCCGATGAGGAGGGCGACCCCTATCCGCCGCATTTCCTGCGTTTCGCCACAGCCGAGTACAACTTCGCCGCCCGCGAATACCACGAGGAATACCTCTTCGACGACAAGGGACAAGTGATGTTCATCTACGCCCTCACGCCCGACGTCACCGACGACCTGCAGCCTGTCTACGAGCTGCGCATGTGGTTCGACGGCGACCGTCTGCTGCGCTTCACAGCCAAGAAAGCCGAAGGGCTGGATTACATCGACCTCGATACCCTACGGAAAACCACCTTTCAGGAAGAGTATTCCGGCACCACCATCCCCGACATCTACCTTAACGAAACCTCTCGTTGCCAGCACCGCGCCCTACGCCTGCTCGGAATGTTCGAAAGCATAGACGAGAACACCTATCTTTAGCCTCAGTTTTCTCTACTCATCACATCCAGTGCGGTAGTAGCGGCATCCAGCAAAGGCTGGGTCGATACTTCGCTGCCCACGGCGTGACGCATCCAATGTTGCGGAGTCAAACGGCCTGCGGGATAAATGCGCTCTATCTCGGCGGCCACCGATTTGTCCTTGAGTTGTTGCTCCAGCTGGAAGTGGATGATATGGCCGTAGGGGTAATTGGGCAGATAGAGCGGCGAATCGATCATGTGGCTGTAGATGGCCAGGATGGGAGAATCCTTCTCTCCGAGGTATTTGGCGTAGTATTTGTTCCACACCTCCTGCGCTGTGCGGATGACCTGCTCCTTCAGCTGCGCCACCGTGGCGTCGGGATGCTCGTAAAGCCAACGCCAACAGTACATATCTACAAGCGCCACACCCATGATTTCATAGCACCCCCAGAAGATGTCGAGAGTCTGCATCGCCTCGCGGGTGGGGTCGTTGTTCTTGTATCCTAAGAAGTCGAGGTCGCGCACCTGAAACACAAAGGCGAGCGCCTCGGTAAAGGCGGTGTTGGGCACTCCTTTCATGATGTAGTGATCGACATCGTGGAGGGTAATGGTCTGCTCCACATTGTGGCCGAACTCATGCACGGCGATGTTGTAGCCTTTATAATCCATGCCCTCCTTGCCGATGCGGGTGCGCAGACGGGCGTTGTCGGTGCGCATGTTCGACTCCCATGCGTGACCGGCACCGCGCGAGGGGTCGACGGTGATATGCGAGCAGATGAAATCGTTCTTCTCCTTACTGAAACCCAGTTGGTTCAGAATTGAGGGCATGCCTTTCGTAGCGAAAGCCTCTCGGTTAGGATAAAGCTTGCGAGTTTGAGCCGAGAGGTCATCTTCGTTCAGCGTGCTGCGGCTCTTAAAGCCATCGTACCAGATATCGAAGGGCTCCAACTTGCGACCCAGACGTTGTTCGATGAGCTTGGCCACCTCTCCCACCTGCAGTGAACTGCAGAAGGCGTCGAAGAGCCTCTCTATCTCGTCGAAACTTACCTCCATGTCCTCATCAAAGGCGCGGGCGATGGCCGTAGGGTAACGCGGATTGTATTTGTCCACCTGCTGCATGGCGTGAAAGTTTCCGAGGAAGTACTGGTAGCGGGTGTTAGGCTCGGACTTTACCTCCACCTCCTTGCCCTCTTTGGCAACCGTGTTGGCGTAAGGGTTCCAATCGTATTCAGAATTGTCGATAACGCATTCTGGGATGCTCTGGTCGATGATGCGGCGCATCACCTGATAAATCATCCGCTGCTTGGCCAAACCCGTGTCGCCTTCATTGTAATGGGTTTTCAGCTCGTCACGCAAGCCCCAGTGGGTGATGAGCGATAATTCGGGGAAAAGACGCTCGCCCTTGTCGTTCAGCAGGTGCCCCATCTGGATGTTGTAGTTCGAGATGTAGTTGTCGGCTGCCGAAAGTTGTGCCGACAGCGCCTGTTGGACATCGGCAGGCACGCGGGCGGTGAAAACATCACCCAGTCGGGCGTAGGCCCACTCCTCACGGCTCCAGTCCATCCCCAGGGTGTTCTTCTCTTCCAGCGTGTAGAAGGGGAAATTCAGCACCACGATGAAGGCAATCTTCTGCTGGAACATGTCGTCGTTGAAGTGAGCCGAAGGACTGTAGGCACCGAACAGCTCGTCGAGCGGCGTCGGTTCGGGACCGTCCACATGGATGGGCAGGTTCAGATCAACATTCATCTTGTTGAAGCAGCCCCACAGGCTCTCGAAGTTCTGCTCCAACTGCGCGGCCATACGGGCCCGTTCGTCGGGATCAGCCACGAAGTTCTCCATGCAGAACGCCTCGAATTCAGCGGCAGTTCCGTCGGATTCCGTCCAGAGTGCCGCCGCCTGCTCCACACCGCGTGCCGCACGTTCCTCAATTCCATCCGTGCCGGCATACTTCTCACACAGTGCCTTCACCGTTTTCTCCACATATTTCTGGTCGATGTTGCTCATAGTTGTCTCATTGTTTTTCTTACTGCAGGCAGCCAGACAGACCATTGCCGACGCCAATATCACAGTCATTAATCTTTTCATTTCATTATTATTAATAGATTACAACTTCAAGTTTAATCCTTCTTTATACGAGTTAGGGCTATTATTGCAATGCCATTCTTGTATACTTACATTTCGCGTGTAAACAATTGCAAAAATACGAAGATTTCTTGGAATGGCCAAAAATGAAACAAAAAAAGGGAACCGTTCTCGGTTCCCTTATAAAAAATTGGCGGCGACCTACTTTTCCACAAACAAGTGCAGTATCATCGGCGATGTGAGGCTTAACTTCTCTGTTCGGAATGGGAAGAGGTGAACACTCACTCCATAGCCACCAAAAATAA
>JAEEGK010007239.1_pt1 | contig 26459 bp, 12 predicted proteins | sample 8958771 | NCBI WGS metagenome assembly JAEEGK01 (sample SAMN16246547, study PRJNA631951) | gut metagenome | biome: gut microbiome; feature: rumen; material: SC-attached | host: Bos | place: Iran: Karaj | collected 2018-10 | reverse complement strand
AATAAAGGTTCTTCATTTACAGAATATATAAAAAATGCAGAAGATAAATTAAGAAATGAAAAAATAATAGAGAGTCAAAATAATGATTTAATTTCTGGTTTAATGGCTTTAAATTTTAATAATAATAATAATAATTCTAATAACAATAATAATAATGAAAAAGATAAAGATAAAAAGCATAAAAAATTAAAAACTTATTCAATGGAAATTACAGTAAAATTTAATAAAAATATGATTAAAAATTGGATGGAAATTTCTTCAAATTTATCTATTATTTGTCAAGCTTATTTACCAAGAGGAACTGAAATAAAACCAATTAAAGATGAAAATGATGAAATTTATGCTTTAATTCAAACTTTTAGTCATAAAGAAAAATATGATATTACTTATATTGAAAATGATATTAAAAGAAATATTTTATGTGTTGATAAAGTTGAAATAACAAATATTAAAGAAATTAAAGAAGACGAATAAAAAAATTTTAGATAATTATTATTTTAAATATATAAATTTTTTTTGTTTTTTTATGAAATTTTAAAATACTCTGAATCAATAATTTTATTAATATCAGTTAATCTTTTTTCAGGATTTTTTTCTAATAATTGAAAAAGTAAATTTTCATAAAATTTATTTAGAGGATTAAAAGGTAATTTAATATCATTTTCCAAAATTTTAATTTGTAATTCTAATTCACTATCAGAATCAAAAGGAAATTCTTCAAAAATAAAAATATATAAACAAATACCAACAGACCAAATATCAGCATAAAAAGGATTATAATTAGTATTTGTTTCTATATTTTGTAATTCAGGAGCTTGATAATGCATTGATCCTCCTGGTTCATCAATTTTATTATTTTTTGATAATAAAATTGTACTTATTGAAAAATCTATTATTTTAATTTTATTTTCTTTTGAATCAAATAATAAATTTTCTATTTTAATATCTCTATGAATTATATTGTGAGAATGAATATATTTTAAACCTAGAAATATTTCTTTAAAAAGTTTCGACGCTATTTTATGTTTTATTTCTAAATTTAATGAATTTTTTTTTATTAAATTATTATCAAAATCTTCTACTTCAAAATTTAAATTTGGGAATAAAAATTTAATTAAATTAGGATTATGAAAATGATTATAATTAATATTATCTCTGTTCATAATAGGTCCAATATCACAATAATCATTAATTAAATAAAGAAAAGGCTCTCTATTAATATTATCATATATTAATTCATATAATGATATAACATATTCTTTTCCTATATTTTCTTCTTCTTTTTCATTTCCTTTAGTTAATTTTCCCAAAATTAAAATTTCATTTAAAACTTCATCAAAATAAGTTATCATATTAGAATTTTTAAAATATCTTCTTCTATATTGTGTCATTATATGTGTTTTTTTCATTGCATAATTTTTTGTTATTATATTATTTTCTTCATAAAAATATCTTTTAACTAAATAAACTTTCCAAATTGCACCTTCTCCTATTTTTTTTATTTTTTCAAATTCATTTATACATTTATTTCCTTGTTTATTTATATATTCTTTTATTTCTTTATTCCAAATAAAATTTAAATTTTGAAAATTTTTATTACAATATTCATCATATTTTTCAAATTCTTTTTCCATTTAATATAATTATTTATTTAAATATCACTCATTTTAAATTTATAATTATAATAAAAAAACAATATGATTTTGTTATAAAAATCATAAAAGAATAATATCATTAAAAAATAATTAAATGATAATTTAAATTTTTTGGTCTTTAAGTGGTCAAAAAACTAGATAAAAAAATTTAACAGAATTCTTTCTTTTAATGGCGTTCCAAAGGGAATAAAATATATAAAAAAAATCAAAGATATAAAATAAAGATTAAATTTAATCTTTCCAAAATTTTAAACCCGGGAAGAAAAAAAATCATATTTATAAAAGAAATTAATGAAAAAAATAAAATAAAAATATATATGAATGAATTTCTAAATAAGAAAAGAACAATATTTAAAATATCAAAAATACCAAAATTAAAATTAAATAAAATTTCATTTGAAAACGAAATAGAAATAACAAATTTAAATAATAATTTAGAAGAAGAAAGTGAAATAAATGATCAAAAAGAAATTACAAGAAATTCTTTGATTTCAATAAGTAAAGAAGTTTATAAATTTATTAAACAAAAACATTATACTAAAGGTTCTGATGTTACAAATCATATTTTAGAAGTTTTATCATCAAAAAAAGCAAAATTAAATTATAAAAATATTCAAAGAAGAGTTTATGATGCTATTAATGTTATGTGTGCTATTGGTTTAATTAATAAAGAAAAAGGAAATATAACTTTTATTTCTAATGATGATAAAATTTTAAATAATGAAAATAGTAATATTAGTAATTTTAATAAAGAAAATAATTTAGAAAATAATCAAGATATAAAAATTAATAATATTAAAAATAATATTAAAGAAAAACAAAATGAATTAATATCAAATTTTTGTAGAGAATATTTTTATAAAAAATTATTTGATATGAATCAAAATCAATATAAAAGAAGTACTACAATAGATAAATTGGATTTTCCTTTTTATATAATTACTTTAGAAAATGGATGTAATTATAAAATAAAACAAAATGAAGATAATTCTAGAGTAGTTATTTTTTCTGATAAACCTTATACAATAATTAATCCAGATAATATCATTAAAAAATTAATAAAAAAAGATTTTTCAAAAAGTAATATGGAAAAATTATATAAAGAAAAAAAAGGAATTGATGATATAATGGATTATTTAATTGAAAATAAGTTATTTGATCTTTATTTTTCTGATGTAAAAAATGAACAAAATTGTTCTTCTAATAATAATATATTTTTTCCAAAAACAAAAAATTATATGTTTTATAATAATAATAATAATAAATATTTTGATATAAACTCACATAATGAGTCAGAAAGTTTGCTAAATAATAATTTATATGATTATAGAAAAGGAAGTGAAGATTATTTAATACATAATTTATATAATTTTAACAAAGTTGAAGATAATAATTTTGAAATTATTGAAGATGGAACAAAGTATTATTCTAATAATTCATATGGTTATATTAATAAAAAATAATATAAAGATATAATTTTAATAGTTTAAAGTAGAAAAATGTTAATTTATTTATTTATTTAAATAATGTTTTTATATACTAATCCTTTATCTTTAATTATTTGCAAAATTAAAATTTTTTCCATAATTTCTTTTTCTTCTATTTTAAAAGAAAAATTAATTGTTCCCACATTTATTAATAAATTTTCATCGATTTTATCTAAAGGAAATGAATTAATTTCAATTAATATTTTTTTATCTTTTATTTCAATATTAGAAGAAGAAATTTTCACTTCTTCTTTTAAATAAACTATATCTAAAATAATTTTAATTTCTACATTTATTTTATTTATATTTTCATATTCTTTTGGAATTAAAAAAGAAAAAGAAACTTTATCACATAATAAAGATAATTTAGGATTTATTTCAACTTCTTCTTCAGGATAAGACATAAATAATAATTTAAAATATTAAAAAAAATAAATTTTATTTTCATTTTTTTAATAATAAATAATGATAAAATATTTCATTTTTAATTAAATTGATGTAAAATATAATACAAAAAATTTCAATCAAAAAAATAAAAAATTTAAAAAATTCAAATATAACATCAATCAATAAAAAAAACAATTTAATCTCAAATTTAAAAAATTTAAAAGATAAAAAATGTATTTTAACACTCCAAAATACAAAAAAAATTCTCCATCGGTAGAAAATAAAATGACAAAAAATACTCCAATAATATACTCTTCATATAATTCATCAGAAAAGACAAATTCAAATTTATATGATAGTATGTTAAAGCCTTTAAAATTATCTTTTACAAAAGCTTTTAGTAATAAAAGCAATTATTATAAGTATTCTCCTTTAATTAAAACTTATATAAATCACAAAAAAAATGAATTATTTGAAAGTTTTGAAAAAAAAAGAAGTAAAAGTGCAATTTTATATTCTGAGAGAATTAAAAAAATATTAAACAGAAACGTTGTTAAAACGCTTAAAATAAAATTTACTCCTAAAATAAAAGTAAAGAAAAAAAACATTAGTTTTTATATGAGAAAAAAAATCAAAAATTGTTTAAATAAATGGATTCAAATTATTAAAGACGAAAATTATATTAATTCTTCTTATTCTAATAATCAAATAATAAACACTTTTAATTATTTTTCAGAAGAAAAATGTTTAAAAAATAAAATTAATAATGATAATCTTGTAAAAGATTTATTACCTTCTTTTGATAAAGAAATCAACAACGAAAATAAAATAACAGTAAAAGCCGTTAAAAACAAAAATTTAAATTTTATGAATTCAAAAAATAATGGATTTAACATAATAAGTAAAGTAATAAAAAGAAAATATTATAAGTTATTTAAAAAGAAAATTAGAAATTTAATTCTTAAAGAAGCAATGAAAAAAAACACTAAAAAAATTTTTACCATAAAATATTCACACCATAGAAAATTTAGAAAACCTAAATTAATAAATTTATATAAAAGATTACACTTAAAGAAATATTATAGAAGATGGAAAAAAAAAATATTATTAGAATATACTCATACAAGTGAAGAAAAGAAAGATTTAATTATAAAATATTCTCCTGTTAAAGTAATTCCAAATGAAAATGATTATAATCTTCCAAAAAAAAGTGAAAAAAAGAAAAAAGATTTAACTATTGAATGTACTCCAATTAAAATGTTAAAAAATACTATGAATAATAATAATTATAGTTTAAATAGTAAAAATTTTGAAGAAATTAATTTTGTCACAGATAATAATTTAAATAAAACAAAAATAAATGGAAAAGAAAAATTTGAAGAAGATATAATTATTAATTCAAATAAAAACTTAGAAGAAGAAAAAACAAAAAACAAAAATTTAATAATAAAATTTAACCCAATTAAAAGCTATAAAAACAAAACAATAAATAATAATGAAGTTAATAATAATAATAAAATAAAAGGAAATAAAACAATAAAATCGAAAAAAATATTCGAAAAATTAATACAAAAATTAAATTCAAATAAAAATGAACATTTAAAAAATTCTTTTAAAAAATGGAGAAAAAAAAAATATGAAAATATAGATAAAGAAATAATTGAAGAAGATGAATTTAATGAAAGTAATGATTATAATGTAAGAACTCCAAGTTCAAAAAAAAGATTTAATTTAAAAAGTGACATTTCACCAAATAATAATTTAAAAATGTCAAATGAAAAATCAAATGATGAAACCAAAATCACTGAAGATTCTTCTTTTTTAAATGGAAGTTATGATAATAATTATGATATTAAAGAAACTTTTGCTTTTAAAAAGTTTAATAAATTTGATTTGGAAAAAAATGATTTTATTAATGAAGAAATTAAAAAAGTGAATTTAGATAATAGAATGATTAAAAAAAATTTTGATATTAAATATAATAACAAAAGTCCTATTAATATTTATGGAAAATCTACTAATGATTTATATGTTAAAATTATTTTTGAATTAATGGAAAGAAAAAATAAAAACAAATTAATGAAAAAATTTTTTGATGTTTGGAATCTTAAAATTAAAAATAAATACAATGAAAAAATATTTAAATTAAAAAATATTATTCTCAAAGAAATTATTCATAAATATTTTAATGTTTGGAAAGAAAAATATTATAATGATATTAAAAAGTCTAAAATTAATAGAATATTTAGAACTAGAAATATTATAAATAAAATTAGGGAAAATGAAATTGTAAAAAGATGTTTATTTAAATGGATAAATATATCAAAAACTATATTTGAGAGAAATAATAATTTCAAAAATAAAATTTTGAAAATTGAAAGGTCTCATTTAAATAAAATGAAAATTACAAATTTTGATAAATATAAAAAAAATATTAAAAAAATAAAAGAAGATGAGGAACATAAGAAACAAATTTTAAGTTATTTATATCAAAAATATCAAATTAAAAATATTAGAAATTTATTAACAAATAAATTAAAAATTTGGATAAATCAAACAAGAAAAATGAAATTAATAGATGATTATCAAACTTTAAATGAATGTTTTCTCTTTTTCAAAAATAAATTGATTTTAAATGCTTTTAAATTAATTCAAAAAGAAATAAGAAGATTAAAAAATATAAATGCCTGTAAACAAAATTATTTAAAAAAAGTAATAAAAAGCAAAAATGATTATAGAATTAATAATTTACAAAAATTCTTTAATTTATGGAGATTAAATAATCAAAAAATAAAAAATATAAAAATCATTTCAACAGTAAAAATATATAATTCAATAGATAAAATTAAGAAATCAATTAAAAATGAAATTTTAAAAAAATATTTTATTTTTCTTAAAGAAAAATTTTATAACAAACCTCAGAATTTAAAATTAGATTTAAAGATAAATGAAGAGAATAAAGGAAAAAATAATCAAAATCAAATTAAAAAAAAGAGAAAATCAAATAAAACAAATATCCAAATTAAATTTTCCCTTAAAAATATTATGTTAAACAATTACAATAATAATTCTAATCAAAATAATATTGTGAGATTATATTATATTTTAGACTATATGATCAAAAAACAAATTTTCATAAAATTATTTAATCAAAATAAAAATGATATAAGTATAAAAAGGAAAATTGATAAATTAGATAAATTAAATCATTTATTTGAAATAATTGTGAAGAAAAAAGAAGAAAATTCAATTAGAAAATCATTTAATAAATTAAAGAATAATTTATTAACTTCAAGACTTAAAACAATCATTTTTTTACAAAGAAAAATTAAACAATTTTTATCTAAAAGACAAAAAGATAATAATACTAATTTAAATAATATTCTTAAAAAATACTATTTAAAAAAAGAATATAATAGAAAATGGACTTTAATTCTTTATTTTAGAAAATTTAAAACAATAATTGAAAAAAATACTTTTAATAAAAAATTATCTAAACTTCAATCAATATTTAAAGGAATAATATTTAGAAATCATTTAAAAATTATCAGAAAATTCATATATAAATTAAATTTAATAAGAAATAATTACAAGAAAGAATATGAAAGAATATTCATTGAAAATTTAAAAAAAAGACAAAGTAAACTCTTATTTTTATCTATTATATCAAAAAAAAATAATAAGAATAAAAATCTTTTAAAAAAATATTTAAAATTATGGTTAATTAAAGCTAATTCAATAAAAAAGAATAATGAAAAATCGAAAGTAATTCAATTTTATTTAAGAAAAAAATTATTGAAAAAATACTTAAATAATTTAATTATTCATAATCAGAAAAAGTTTTATCAACAAATAAATAATATAATCAAAAATCAAAAATTAAAACATATACTTTTGAAAAAAATGTTAAAAGATAGTGTTTATAAATGGTTAGAAATATCAAAAAAATTATGTATTGATGATAATAATTATAAAAAAATAAGAAATACACTTAAAAAATATGAAAAACAAAATATTGATGTTTTCATAATAAAATTATTCAAATTATATTCATATCAAGTTTTAAATAAATGTTTCAATTTAATAAAAAGTAAAATTCAAATAAAAAACAAAAATACATTTCAAAAAATAAAATATTATTGTATACCAATAAAATCCAAAATTATTTCAAATGAAAATAACAAAATTCAATTAATTCATTTTAAATTTAAAGGAAAATCAAGAAAAATAAAAAATCAAAAATTAAATAAAAACACAATTTCATTTTTACTTCCTTTATTTATCAAATACTTAGATTTTAAAATGTATCAAAAAAGAAAAAAAACATTTCATCATTTATACAAATATTCAAAATATAAACATTTAATTGAATTATTATTCCAATATACAAATAAAAAATTATTATATAAACAATATAAATTCTTTTCAAAATTAAGAAAAAATAAAAGTGAAATAGTAAATGAAGAATCATTTGATGTAATATATAAAAAAATTTTAACAAGAAAATTAACTACAACTTTGAAAATATCAGCAAGATTAAACAATATCATTTATTTAATGAATTTAACTGAAATGCATAAAAAAATTGCTTTTGACATTTATAGAAAAAAAATTATTAAAACATGGAGACTTTTTGTTTTTTATAAATTAATGAAATTAAAAAAAATGAAATTAATGTATCAAAATTATATGAATACTTTTATGAATTTATCAAAAGATTTATTTGGAAATGGCTTTAGTGAAGAAAAAAGTATTCAAATATGTTTTGCCGAATTTTTAGAAAAAATCGACTTTATAAATCTTGAATAAAAAAAATATGAAAAATAAATGTTTTTCGAGGCTTAATTTATATATTATTATAAATAAAATGATATAAATAATATATATATAATTATAAATATATGTAAATATAAATCATATTTATAAAAGAAAAAGATTTATAATTTACTAATTATGTAAAAAATTAATAAAAAAAAAATAATTAAAAAAAACAAAAAAAAAAATTAAATAATTATATTAAATCCAAATTAATTATCTTCCCCAAACAATAATATAAAATAAAAAACGTAAAATAAAAATATAAATAAAAAAATAAAATGAAAAAAATTTCTTTAAATTTCTTTGGTGAAAAAGCTGAAATAAATATGCCAACAAATTTAGAGTCATTAAAGAAAGCAATAGCAGATCAATTTTTATTTTCTCCTTCAGATGCAGCAGAACTAATAATAGGATATGCTAAAGATCTTGGAAAAAAAATAATAGAAACTGAACAAGACTTTCAAAATTTTGTAAAAGAAAAAATCTTTCAAATTGATTTAGACATAAATGAAAATAGTAGAATTTACAAAGAGAATTTAAATGAAATTGAAAAAGATCAAAATTTAAAAGAGCTTGATCTTTTAGTTAATAATAGAAAAAAATTAATTGAAGAAAACGAAAAAGAATTAAAAGATTCAAGAGAAAAAATAAAACAATTACAAAAACAAATCATGGAAATTAACAAGAAAATACTTAGTTCAAGAAATGAATTAAGAAAAAAATATACTGATAATTTAAAGAAAATCGAAGAAGAAGATGTTAAAATTAATAATTTAAGACAAAAGTTAAATTTATCTCCTGAACCAAAAAGAGTTCAAAAACCATTATTTCCTCAAAGAAAATGTGTTCCAAATGTTCATGGTTTTCATAAAGTTATTCCTCACCTTCGTCCTAGAACAGGAAATCCAAATATGACAGCTCAATCATTTGATAAGAATCCCATGTGGATTTTCTTAGAAAAAAAAATAGAAGAATTTAAAAATAAATTTGTTGAAAAAAAAGAAGAAAAAGAAGAAAAAAAAATAGAAAACAATAATCTACCTATTCATAGAAATGTTAAATGTGATGGTTGTGGTGCTTATCCTATTGTTGGAAATAGATATAAATGTTGTGTTTGTAATAATTTTGACTATTGTGAAGCATGTGAAGAAAAATTCAGAGATGAACATCAACATCCTTTTGTTAAAATTTATAAACCTGAACAAAGAGCAAATATTAATATTAATCAATTCAGGTTTAATCAAAATTTCCCCATTTTTAATAATAATAATAAACATTAAATTATCCTTTATTATTTGTTGAAAAAAATTTTTTAAATATTTTTTATTATTTGTTTTTATAAAAAAAAGCTTTTATTTTTTGGGCTTTTTTTTATTTTAAAAAATCTTTCTTATTAGGTTATTAAAAATTTATTTTTTATCAAAAAATTTTATTTGTTTTGAATAAAAATATTTTAAATTATTATACATATAAATTTAATAATTGTAATATAAAATAATTGTCAAATAATCTAATTTATTATATATTGCATAGAAGTAATAAAACCAATAAACCAAATAAAATAAAAAAAAATAATAGTTCCATCAATATACAAAAAATCTATTTTAATAAGTAAAATGTTCTATATTAACATCATAACTTTTTTTATAATTATTTTCAAAATTACTTTCTTTTTTCCCAAAATCTTTTTTATTTAATCTTTTTAAGCATTCTTGAACATGACAATATTTAATTTTAGGATTTCTTATTTTTGATAAATTTTTATTACAAATAGGACAATAAATATATATATCAATTTCTCTTAAAGTTAATTTATTATATTTTCTATAACTTTCATATCTTAATTTATCTTCTTCTCCAAAACCATCCAAACATTTATTTATATGAATATCTATTCTTTTTAAATTCATATTTTTAGGAAAATTCCAATTACATTTTGGACAATTTAACATTTTTTTATTATTTTCAAAATTTTTCTCGTCTTCAAAATTTTTTTGCATCAATTCTTCTTTTTTTTCAAATTTTTTTTGGTCTAATTGAGTTTTGTAAGTTACAATATGGAAACTTTTTCTTCTTTTTTTAAGCAAAAAATTTATTTTTTTTTTTTTGAATGGGTTGGATAATTTATAAAAAGAATTTTTTCTTTTTGTTGATTTACATTTTGAAAAATTTCTTTTTATATTAAATTTTTTTGAAGATTTTGGTTCTTTTGAAACATATATATAATTAAAGTTAACTAAAAAGAAAAAGTTTAAATTTATTTTACTTTCTGGTAAAACTTTTGAATAATAATCATCAAAATTATTTGGATTTTTAAAAAAAGAAAAATTTCGAATTGTATCATCTGAAATGGATAAAGAATCTATTTCCATTAAAAATGATAATTTATTAATTACCATCTTATTAAAGTTAATTTTTAGAAGTTCGCTTTTTCTAAAAATGATTTATTATTTATATTTTAGAAAATATTTTTTTAATTTCTTAAATTTATCTAAGTTTATTTAAGTCTAAAAGATTGTTTATTTTATAAGATTTGATATTGTTTTGTATCTTTTATTTAAAATATCCGTTTTTTTAATTTTATAAAAATATTTTTTGCTTTTTGTTCTTTTTTTTAGTCCATTTTATAAGTAATTAATATTATTTTAAGTTAAAAAAAAGGTGTTTTTTTTGGGAAATTATATATTAGGTTTAATTGGTTTTTTGGGTAAAATGGATATTTCTTTTTCAAGGAATTAAGATATGTAATTTAATTTTTTTATTTATTAAAAGTAATAATTATTTTATGCTATTATTATATTATTAATATAATCTTTCATTATGATAAAAAAAAAATTAATATGTATTTTTCAGTAATAAACTTTTAATATATAATTTATATATTTCTTATGATAAGAAAAAGAATATTAAATCATTTCTTATGGCAAATCCCAAAAAAATAAAATATATGCAATAAAAATAAAAATTGTAATTAGAATAGTAAAATTTACCATAATTTAATAATTAAAAAATACTTAAAAAATTAAAAAAAAAAAATGAAAAACGAAGAAGAAAAAAAAGAAGAGAAAAAAGAAGAAGAGAAAAAGAAAGATGAATTAATACCACAAAGGCCTGAATTAGAGAAAATCAGATCTCAAAGAATACAATTTTACACTGCCCCAGATAATTTACCTCAACATCCTAGAACAATATATTTTCATTATAATCCAAAATATATAAAAAATAATCAAATATCAACAAAAGGAAAAATAACACAATATGAAATAATATCTAAAAAATATATGGTAGTATATAAAGCATATAAAGGCCATCCAATTTGTATAAAAGAAACAATGAAATCTAATAATATAATAAGAACAAGATTATTTGAAGATGCAAATTTAATATGGAAATTATTTTCAAATAATAATGAAATGATTGCATTAATAAAATCATTAAATAAATATCAAAGATATAATCATTTTCCAATATCTTGGGAATTAAGTAGAAAAGACTTTTTATATACACATTATAAAATAATGGAAAAGAAATTTCCTAAAGATTATTTATTTATGCCTCAAAGTTATATATTACCAAGAGATAAAGAATTAATAGAAATATCTTTTAAAAATTATAAATTAGAAAAAGACGATATTTGGATTTGTAAACCAATAGATTCTTCAAAAGGAAGAGGAATAAGACTTTTAACAAGTTTTAATAATTTACCTTTAAAAGGTATTATTTCACATTATATACATAATCCTCATTTAATAAATGAAAAAAAATATGATATAAGATTATATGTTCTTGTTACTGGATTTTTCCCTTTGAAAATTTATTTATTTAAAGAAGGTGTTGCTAGATTTGCTTCCGAAAAATATGATGTTAAATTAAAGGAAAATAAATTAAATCATAGAAAAATCCATATTACTGATTTTATTCAAGAAAGTGATGATGAAAATGATAAATCTGATAGTTCTGATAGTTCTGATAGTTCTTCAAGTTCAGATGATTATAAAAAAAATAAACATATTAATACTGCTTTTGATGCTAATAAAGAAAGAATAAGTTTAAATGAATTAAAAAATTGGTTTAGAGATAATAAAATTCATTTTAGTTCAATAATGAAAAAAATAAAAGATATAATAATTAAAGTATTTATTTCAATAACAGATTATGCAATTCCAAAAATAAAAGAATTAAATGTTAATTCAGTAAATTTATTTGAAATATATGGAATAGATGTATTAATAGATGAAAGATTAAGACCTTGGTTAATGGAAGTGAATTTAAATCCAAGTTTAAATAGTGATAATAAATTAGAAAAAGAAATAAAATATAAATTAATTCCAGATATAATGAATATTATAGGTTTAATTCCTTATTCTCATGATGGAAATTATAAAATATATGATTTGGAACCTTTTTATAAAACTAATATTGAAGAAAGTGTTGTTGAAAGTTTACAGGAATTTGATAGAAATAATGGTGAATTTGAAAGGATTTTTCCTTTAATGGAAAATATTGATATTTATAATAAATTTTTAGAAAAACCTGGTGATGAAAATTTAGCATTGTGGGATGCTATTAAAAATAAAACTAAATTTAAATAATAGTTTATAATATTTAATTAATTTTCTTATTTTCAAAATTAATATATTTTTTTATTTATTTTATAAAAAAATATTATGTTTAAATTCTTTAAATTTTCATTAATTATAATTTACTTCATAAAATTTAAATTAATATATGGATGATAATAAAAAGAGTTTAAATCTAAATTCTTTCAAAGAAAAAAGTAATAAAATATTTTTAGAAGAAAATGAAAATGTGAAAAATAATAATAATTCAATGAATGAATTAGATATTAATAAAATTTCAGAAGAAAAAGATAAGAGATTAAAAGAACTTGAAGAAAAATATGAAAAAGAACATAAAGAGAGATATAAAATTGAACTTAAATTATTGAATTTAAAACAAGATATTGAAAAAGAAAAAATAGAATATCAATTAAAGAAAAATAAAAATTTTTTAGAAAAAAGTGAAGTCGTTGAAAAATGGGAAAAATTTGCTTTAAATGATATTACTGAAAATTTTGTTGATTTTTCTCCTATTCAAATTTATCATTTAGTTTCTAATTTATTTTTTCTTTGTAAGGAATTATTAAATAATATTTTAACAGAAAAATATAATCAATTATTAAATTGTTTTAATATTCCAAGTAATTCAAAAAATTTAGAATCTATTCAATTAAGATTAAAACCTTTTATTTTAGATAATATGTCTGATATAATTTTTAATGAAAAAGATAGTCTTATTTTTTTAAATAATTTAAAAAAAGATTTTAAAACTTTTTCTTCAGAAATTATCAAAAATAAAGAAAATGAATTTAATGATTTAATAAATGATAATTCATTTAAAACAATGATAGAATGTATAAAAAATTTAATTTTATTTGCAATGTTTAATGAGCCTATATTAAGTTTTAATATAGAGAAAAATTATTTAAATAGAAAAATTGAAACAATAAAAATAACTAAAAATAATAAAGATAATTATATTATTGTAAATGAACCAGGAATAAATGATTTTGAAGCAATAATATTATTAAATCCCCCAATAACAAAATCAGGGAATGAAATAGCAGAATTAAATGATTTAAAAAAAATAATAATTAAAATTGAAGATTATACACAAAATACAATATCAAATAATAATATAAATAATATAAATGATATTAATGATGATATAGAAATAGAACAGAAAAGAACAGTAAAATCAACAAGTAAATATTCAGGAGAAATATCAATAAAAAAAAAAAAATTTTATGAAATTTGTTCTCAATTAGATACACCAATAATAAGTCAAATAGAAAGAATAAAATTGCAATATAGAAATAAAACAGTTTCAAATAATAATAAAGATTCTTCTTCTAATTATTATACTAATGCTCTTTCTCAAAGAATGAATAAATCCCTTAATCATAAATTAATTAAATCCAATAAATTTATTGATGGTTCAAGTAAAGAATATGATTATATTCTTTCTAATTGTAATGATGATAATAATGATAAAATTGTTTATGCTCATTATTCTTATCAAGTTAAAGGAAAATATGAATGTGATGATATTAGTAGTGAAATTAGAAAAAATAAAATTACTTTTAATGAAAATGATTATAAAAGAATTTTAAAAAATGTTTATAGCAATGATTTTTTCCCTAAACATAAAACTAATATTAAGAATAATAATAATAATATTTATCAAATATTCCAAATAAGAAATTCAGAAAAGAAAAACAATAAAAATTCAAAGAATAAGAAAATCTCTCAGAAAAAATTAATTACCAAAAAATCTTCTAATTATGATAAAGGTAATTCTAATAAAAAAATAAAAAGTAAAACAAATAATACAAATAATACAAGTAATAAAAGTAATATAATAAATAAAAGCAGTTTTAATAATAAAAGTCATAGTAATATTAACAATTATAGAAATAATAATAAAGAAAAATCAAAAGAAAAAAAAATGAATGCAATAAAAAAAAATATAAGTAATAATAATAACAAAATTAAAATAAAAGATAATACTATAAATGAAAAGAATAATGAATCAAATAATATAAATTATGAAGGAATAACTTTATCATCACCAGGAAAAGAAAATATATTAATAAAAAATATAGAAAGACCTTCGACAGGAACAACAAAAAGTTCTACTTATTTTAATATTGATACTGAAACTTCTATTCCTAAAAAAGATATTAGAAATCATAATTTAAATAATTTAATTAGTTTAAATCAAACTAATAGAGTTATAAGTCAAGTTGGTTTTTATAAAAATTTTAATTCTCCAAAATATTTTTATGTTAATCAATTAGATAATAATAATTCAAATAATATTAATGAAAAAAATGATATTAATAAAAGATTTATTGTTAAAATAGCAAAGAATAATTCTAAAAAAGTTATTAAGATTAAAAATAATATAAATAATATTAATGATATAATATATAATAAAAATAAAGATGATAAAAGTATGTTTTTAGGAAATACTATTAGAAATTCATCTTTGTTAAAATTAAAAAAGATTATTAAAAGTGATTCAAAAAGAACAAAAAGCCCAAATATTTTTATTAAAAGAAGTACTTTAAGTCATAATATACATTATTCAAAAAGAAGTTTTCAATAATTAATTTTCATATATTTAATTTAAAATAGATGTATTTACAGTTGTTTTTTATTTTTAAAAAAATTTATATATATATTATATTTCAAAAAAATATATTTATATTTTGTTTAAATAATTAAACTTCTTTTGAAAGTCAATAATTTATTAAAAATTTAATTTTAAATGTGTTTATTTTCCAAAAAAGAAAATTAAATTTATAAATTATTAATAATATAGATTAAATAAATAATAAATATATTTTTGTAAAATTACTTCAATTTAAACACTATCAAAAAAATAAAAATTGTATTTTTTTAAAAAGTATTTTGCTCTTTCAAAAAAATATTGAGAATATAATACTTAAATTAAATTATTATATATTATTATTTTACTTTTATTTTTATATTTTGAATTACAAATAATTATATCTAATTTTTTATTTTAATAAATAAATAATATTTTAAAATTTTAAATTTTCTTTTTTTTAATATTATTATTCTAAAATGAATTCTCAAACATATACAATCACCCAGACTAAAAAGCCTTTATATTTAAAATATCCTTCAAATGCATTTCAAATTCATAGTGACTCATTAAATAATTCAAATAACTTCTCAAGAAATTTATATGAAGATTCAATAAAGAAAGCAAGAGAAACTTTAAATAATTATCAAAATTCATTTGAAAATGAAGATAATTCAAATAAACATACAAATACTTTATCAACAGATTCAAATAATAATAATATTACAAAACCTTCTTATCGTGAAATTAAATATTCAAATGATAGTTTTTATAAAAACATTTCAACTTCAAAAAACAATATTAAAAATAATGATTTTCAAGAAGAAAAAATAAACGAATTAGAAAAGAAAAACAAAGAAAAAGAAAAGGTTCTTTTAGAAAATGAAAAAGAAAAATCAATTTTAAGAGAAAAAATAAGGAATTTAAATAGACAATTAACAAATGTAAATGTATTATTAGAAAATGAAAAAAACCAAAAAAAAAATTTAGAAAATGAATTAAATGAAACAAAAAAAGAAAAAGATAAAATAATAAGACAAATAAAATTAGAAGCTTTAAATAAAGAAAGAGAATTAGTAGATAAATTTGTAGAAGAAAATGAAGAAATGAAATATAAAATAAATAATTATTCAATTGAAAATAGTGAATTAAAAGAAAGTTTAGAAAAACTTTTAAATAAACCTGAAAAAGATGAAACTATTATTTTAATGTTAAGGAAAGACATTAAAACTTTAAAAAATGAATTAAAACTGAAAAACAATCAAATTGAAAAATTAAAAAATGAAAAATTTAATAAACAAGCTTCGATTGATTTTTCTCAATTAAATAATGAAAATTTTAACAAAGAAAATGATAATGATAATAATCTTCAAATTTCTATTTTAGATAATTCTCAAGTTAATTCTTTAAATAATCAAATATTTGATTTAAATGAAGAAATATTAAATTATAAAAAAGAAAATAATAAATATAAAGATATAATAGAAAAAAATGAAATAGAAATTAATAATTTAAATAATAAAAATTCAGAATTAAAATTAATAATAAATAAATTAGAAATTGAAAAAGAAAATTTAAAAAAATCAAATAATGATTATAATGAATTATTAGAAAAAAATCAATCAACATTAAAAAGTAAATTAGATTTAGATGATAAAAAGAAAGAATCATATAAAAAATTAAAAGAAGAATATGATAAATTATTAAATGAAAATTTAAATTTAAAACAAACTCAAATTAAATATAATCAATTAATAAATGAATCTGATTATATAAGAAATAAAATGACTGAATTAAATAATTTAAAATTAGAAAATGAAAAATTAAAAAAAATAGAATTAAATAATAAAAATATATTAAACGAAAATTTAAAATTACAAAATCAAATAAATAAAAAAGAAAAAGAAAAAAATAAAATATTATCAGAATTAAAAGATATACAAAATAAATATATTTCAGTAAATAAACAATTAATAGAAATTCAAACAAATTATAATAATCTATTAAAATTAAATCATGACAAAATTCAAAATAAAAATTCAATAATACCTTCTTTAAATATTCAATCAATAGAAACAAAGCAACAAACATATAATTTAGATTCAGATAGTTCAATTGAAGAAGAATTAAATATAAAGAAAAAATTAGAAAAAGCAGAACAAATGGAAAAACAATATATTGAAGAAATATCTAATTTAAGAAGAAGAATATTTAAATTAGAAAAAGAAAAAAATAATTTTGATAATGAAAGATTTTATACTGAACCTTTTGAAAATGATAATAATCTTAGTTTAAATAGTTCTATTTGTAATTATGATAAAGAAGATGAAAAGTTGAAAAAAAAATTTATTAGTCATTCTATGATTGTTGATAATAATAAAACTGAAGAAAAAATAAAAGATATTTACTTAGATGGAAAAAATGAAAATGATTATATTAAAATTATTAAAGATTTAAAAAAAGAATTATTAGAAGAAAAAGAAATTAATGAAAAATTAAATTTAGAAAATGAAAAGTTTTTTTCCTTAAAAAATGATTTAGATAAATTTGAAGAAATTAATGTACAATATGAAAATCTTTTAAATGAATATGAAAATTTAAAAAATATTGAAGAAAAATATAATGAAATTATAAAAGAAAATGAAAAATTAAAACAAATTAAAAAAAATTATGAAGAAGTATTAAATGAAAATAGAAAATTAAAAAATGAAAATAAAGATTTAAATGAAGTTTTTCAAGAAAATAATATTTTAAAAGAATTTGAAGAAAAATATTATAAATCAGAAAAAGAAATTTTAGAATCAAAAGAAATTCAAGAAGATTTATTAAAACAAATAAAAGAATTAAAACAATTTCAAGAAAAATATAATGATCTTCTTAAAGAAAATATTAAATTATTAAAATTTAAAGAAGAATATGATAATATAATTTCAGAAAATCAAAAATTAAAAGAGGAATTAATAGATTATAATGAAATAAAAGAAAAGAATTTAGAATTAATAAAAGATAATTGTGATTTAGATAAAATAAAAAAAGAAAATTTAGAATTAAAAAATATTCATGAAAGATATTTAAGTGTATCAAAAGAATTAATAGATACAAAAAATAGTTTATTATCTTTATTAAATGAAAATAAATCTACAAAATCAAAATTAAATGATTTGCTTAATGAAAATTCTAAATTAACTCAAGCACTTGAAAATTATAATAAAGTTCAAAAAGAATATATTGAATTAATTAAAATTAAACAAAGTTATATTATTCTTAATGACAAGTTTAATAAAGAAAAAGAAGATAATTTAAATTATCAAAAAGAAAGTTTAGAAAATAATAAAAAAATGAGTTTATTAGAAGAAAAAAATAATGAAATTGAAAATGAATTAAATAATTTAAAAGAAAAATATAATATAATTGAAAATGAAAGAAATTATTATGAAAAGCAAATTCAATGTTTAAAAAATGATATAAGTAAAAATGATTTTAATAAAGAAAATGAAATTAAATATGTTTCTCAACAAAAAGAAAATATTGAATTAAGAGAAAAATTAAATGTGTTAAATAATAAATATAATGAAGAGAAACAATTTTTTGAAAAAGAAATTGAAGATTTAAAAAAGAAAATTATAGAAAAACCAAATTTAGAAAACTTAAATAATAATGAGAACAATAATAATACGAATACAATTAATAATAATAATAATAATAATAATGATTTGATTTTAGAAAAAGAAAATGAAGAATTGAAAAAAAAATTATCAATTCTTACAAAAAATTATGAAGATTTAAAAGAAAAAAATAATTTAAATTTATTAACTCAAAGTAATCAACTTTCAATTAATGAACAAATTAATTTTACTTTTTCAGATTCTCCGAGCAAAAATTCAGATATGAGATTTTCTGTTAAAGGAAAAAAATATAATATAAATACTTTAAGTAGCACAAATAATAAAGAAATATATGAAATTAATGATAATTTTTCTGACGAAGAAATCAGTTTTGATAATAATAAAAAATATAAATTAAAAAATAATACTATAAATAAAGAAGAAAAAGAAAATTTAAATAAAAAAATTTCTGAATTGGAAAAAGAAAATATTTCTTTAAAGGAGAATTTATTAAATAAAGAAAATTTAGAAAAAGAATTAAATGATTTAAAATTAGAAAATAAATCTTATAAAGAACAAATTGATGATTTAAATAATCAAGTTAAAAAATTAATTGAAATAAAATCAAATTTAATATTAGAAAATAATTATGAAGATGAAGAAAAAAGAAATTTAAAGAAAGAACAAAATTTAAAAATAGAAAAAAATAAAGAATTAAAAATAATAAAAGAAGAGAAAATAAATGTAATAGAAGAAAAAAAAGATAATAAAGATAATAATGATAATAAAAAAAGCACAAATGATGAAATTGAAAAATTAAATGAAATAATATTAAATGAAAGAGAAGAAAATAAAAAATTAAATGAAGAAATATTAAAATTAAAAAATGAAATAAAAGAAAAAAAAGAATGTATAGAATCTCTAAATAAAAATAATGAAGAATGGGAAGATGAATATTATAAAGGATTAAAAAACTTATCTAAAATAAAAACAGAAAATGAAGAAAAAATAGAAAATTTAAAAAAAATAGTATTAGCAAAATATAAATTAATAATATCATTAACAGATCAAATAAAAGAATATGAAGTTAAGTGTACAGATATTTTAAATGGATTATCTGAAGAAGAAAAAGATAAACAATTAGAAATATTAATTAATGAAGTTAATTCTAAAAGAAAAAAAATATTTGATATTTTAACTTTTAATGGTTTAATTTCTAATTTCGAAGAATTTGAAAAAGTAGTTAATCAAATTATTTCTCAATTTAATAATAAATCTTCTAAAGAAAATGTTGAAAATTCTTTAAAAAAATTAGATTTTTTAATTAATTCATATAAAGAAAATGATAGGAAGAATAATATAGAAATTTTAAATAAATTAATATAATTTTTTTATTATTTTATTATTTTAAAATTATTATGTTATGTTTTTTAATCAATTTTTTATAAAATAAAAAAATGGATTCTAATGAAAATTCAAAAGAAGAAGAAAATGAATTTCAATGGCTTCCACAAGGTAATTATTCAAATAATGATTACCAAAAAAATTTTATTTCAAATAATTCAAATTTTAAAGATAATTTTAATCCCATTTCCCTTTTAAAATCTAATTTAACTTCACATAAAAATCAATCAAATGAAGAAAATAATTTAATTGATGAATTATCTAAATTAAATTTAGGTAATAAAGGAAATTCTAAAGATTTAGCTTTTAATTATTATTTTGGAGCTGGGAATAAAAATGATAATAATAAAAATTTAATGATTCAAAAAAATTCAAATGAAAGAGATATGATTAATAATCCTATTCAAGGAAGTAGATTTATGAGAATGAATATAATAAATAACAATGAAGAAAATTATAATAAGAATAAAATTGAAAATGAAAATTTCCAAGAGAAAATTATAAATGATAATAATTCTTTTAATAATAATAATTTTATTTTATCTCAACCTTACATTCCAAAAAAGCAAAGATTTAATATTCAAACAAATAATAATAATAATGAAACGAATATACCAAATTTAAACATCCAAAATAAACAAAATTATAATTTTGTTCCAAATCAACTTCAAAATACCAAAACTAATAATAATACTATTAATAAGAATTATAATCAAAATCAACCAGAAATAAATTTCCAAAGTCAATTAATTCAATCAACTGAAAAAATTCCAGGTAAATTTTTTGTGATAAAAAGCATAGATGAAGCAAATATAATTCGTTCAATAAATTTTAAAATATGGTGTTCAACAATAAAAGGGAATCAAAAATTACAAAAAGCCTTTAAAGAATCAGAAAAAAAATATCCAATATATTTATTCTTTAGTGTGAATGGTTCAGGTAAATTTATGGGTTTAGCTCAAATGGCTTCTGAAGTAGAATATAGAGTAAACTTTAATTATTGGTCTCAAAACGATAAATGGAAAGGATTTTTTTTCGTTAATTGGATTTATATTAAAGATATTCCAAATAGAATTTTTAGGCAAATTACTAATGAATACAATGATAATAAACCTGTTACAAGTAGTAGAGATACTCAAGAAATTTTCCCTGCTGCTGGAATGAAAATGCTTAAAATATTTAAAGACTATCCTCAAGAAAGTTCTATTTTTGATAATATGAGTTTAGATGAAAAGTTAATGATTTATCAACAACAACAACAAAAGAATAATAATAATATGAGACAAATTAATTTCGGAATTAATAATAATTTAAATAATATGAATAACATTAATAATATGGGAAATATGAATAATATGAATTTAGGAGGGATTAATAATATGAATAATATGAACATGAATAATATGGGAAATATGAATAATTTGAATAATATGAATATGAATAATATGGGAAATATGAATAATATGATGAATTTTCATAAAATGGGTTTAAGTCAACAACAACAAATGGCATTGATGATGCAACAAAGACAAATGATGAATATGAATATGAATTTAAATAACAATAACAGCGGACAAGAAAATAATTTTTAGAAAATCATTAAAAAAATTTTTGAATTGTTTTTCTATGAATGTATCTTTTATATAAAAAAAAATACAATTGAAAATATAAACTGTTTTTATTAAATATATTTTAATTAAAAAAAAACAAAATTTTATTTTTTTGAATTTCAAAATTTTCTTTAATTAAAAATGAATTTGTTAATGGCACAAAAAAAAGAAGAATTAGAAACAAAGAAAAATAATAATAAAGACAATTTAAATAATAGTTCAAATGAAAAAGAACAAAATGAAAAACATAAATGTGAAAAATGTGAAAGAAAAGAAAAAGAATTTGAAGAATTAATATATATTAAATATCAAACAGAAGAAAAATATCAAGAAGAAAGATTAAAGAATAATATATTAGAAAAAGAAAAAGAAAATTTTATAAAGAATTTAACAAATATAAAAACTAAAAATGAAGATTTAAAAAAGCAAATTTATTTTAAAAATAGTGAAATAAATCAATTAGAAGAAATAATAAATAATTTAAGAAATAAATTAAATAACATAAAAATTCCATCAGAAGAAACTTTAGAAATAAAACCTAAAAATGAACTTAGTGAAGATTTGGTTAAAAAATATATGAATCAAATAAATTTTTATGGAAAAAGAAATTGTGAACTTGAATCAAAAATAAATAAATTAATTGAAGAAAATAATGATTTAAAAAAAAGTATTAATTTACTTCATATTGAATTATCATCTGAAAAAGCAAAAAAAAAAGAAGAAAAAAAAAATAAAGATGAATATACTAATGATGAAATTAAAGAGATTTATCATAAAAAATATGAAAGTTTAAATAAAGAATTAGATGATGCTAATTTAAAAATTGAAGAAGAAAATAAAAGTAATAAAATTTTAAATGAAGAATTAAAAAATATTAAAGGTGAAAATGATAATAGAATTTATAGAATAAAAGAAATTGAATTAAATTTTGAAAAATTAAAAAATGAAAATCAAAAATTAAAAGATTTAATTTATCAATATGAAAATCAAATAAATTATTTTCAAAATTTCACAAATATAAATAAATTAAATAATGATAAAAATACAAATGAAAATTTAGTTTTACAAAAAGAAAATTTAGAATTAAAAGAACAAATTAAATATTATCAACAACAATATAATTTATTAGATAATATTCCAAAAAAAGATTTTAGAAAAGAAAAAGCTTTACAAGATGATAATATATTATTAAAAAAAGAAAATATATTTCAATTAGATGAAATAACTAAATTAATAAATGAAAATAATTTTTTAAAACAATATTATTTTAATGATACTAATATTAATAAGTTAAAAGGAGAAAATTCAAAAGATGAAGATGAAGACAAAAAACCAATTTTAGTAGTAAAAAATATGTCAAATGAACAAATAAAAGATTATTCAAATCAAATAAATGAATTATATAAAAAAAATATAGAATTAGAAAATACAAATGAAAATTTAAGAACAAATAATCATTCTCTTCAAATAAAATTAACAGAAACAAATAATAAATTATCAACATTAGAATATAAATTTAATGAATTAGAACAAAGATTTAATGAAGTAATAGCACAAAATATTCAATTAAATAAAGATATTATAAGAGGAAGAATGCAAAATATTTCTTTAAATGAAAAAAATATAGAAACAAATTATATAAACTCTGAATTATTAGATACTATTAAAAAAAACAATAAATCTATTGAAAATAGTGTTATTTCTAATAAAGTTTTAACTAAAATTAATGAAGAAAAAGATGAAAATTTAATTAATCTTTCTTCGCAATTATATATTGAAGAACAAAAAAGAATGGAATGTGAAAATAAAATAAAGGAATTAGAAGGTATTATTCAACAAAATAAAAAAAGTATGATTAAATTACAAAAAGATAAAGATATTCTTTATAAGATAATACATAAGAAAAAAATTAATTAAATAGATATATTTTTTATATAATTTAATTTAGAAAAATTATAATATTTTTATTAAAAAATGGAAGTTAACAAATCAAAATCAAATAAATTGAATTCAAGTGTTGATGTAACAATGATAACAAAACAAACTTCAAATATATCAACATTAAACAATTATTATGATGAAATTTATCCTAATAATTTAAATTTATCATATAGTATTTTAACAAATAAAAATAAAAATAAAAAAAAAATATCAGAAATACCAAAATTAAAAAGAAGTCAAAGTCATAAAAAACAAGATTATAAAAATAAAAATATAGGAACAATTGTATATGAAGAATTAAATGAAGATGATTCTGAAAATTTATATTATAATAATAATAATATAATAAGTCCAATTAATTCATATCAAAAAAATTTTAAAAATAAAATGATTTATTATGAAAATTTATCTCCTGAAATAAGGAATTTAGCAATAAATTTATTAGCAAGTAATCCAATCAATTGGAATGAAATTGAACCAATTGATAATTTTAATTTAAATGATTTTGAAGAAGATAATTTAGAATCTTTTAATTTAAATAATTGTAATTATGAGAATAAAGTAATTAATGATAATACTTTTTTTAAAGGAAATAAAAATAAAATAATATATAAAAATTATTATTGTAATTTAAATAATAATTGTTCCAATAACAAAAAAGAAATTAATAATGTTCCAACTATTTTAGGAAGAATTTTAAAGCAAGAAGCAAATAAAAAAAATAAAGTATAAGTTTTTAATTTTCTAATTCATAATAATTTATTTATTATATAAATAAAAAAAAAAATGTATAAAAAAATAAAATTGAATTTCAAAAATAAAATTTAAATTTTTTTTAAAAATTATAAGCATAAAAAGAAAAAAATAAGTATTTTATAAATTTAATTTTTGTTTAATTTAAACATGTACTTTAACAAATATAAAGGAGAAAGAAAAATGAAATTAACAAATCCAAAAACAATAAATAACTTTTCAGTAAAGTCTAATTCTTTAAATAAACAAATACAAAAAAAACCAAAATGTTCTCCTGTTCAATTAGGAAATAATGATTATATTTTTAATGTTGCGGTAAATAATATTAGTAAATATAATGAAGCTATTCTTTCTAAGCAAACTCAAAGTTTTACTATCGACGAAAAAAAAATAGATGAAAATTATTTTAAAGATATTAATAATAATAAAGATTTATCTCCTATTTTAAATAATGAAAATTATACTCAAAATTTAAATAATGATAAAAAACTAATATTTACTTTAAAAACTTTAGATTTAGAAAATTTATTTAATGAATTTAACCTAAACTATATTTCTTTTCATGATTTATTTTTATTAACAAGAGAAGATTTAATTGAAATGAATATTCCTATTGGACCAAGAAATAGAATATTACATTTTGGAATTGAATTTAAGAAATTTGCAAAAAATTATGATTATAATGAATTAAAAAATTTTTTTATAACACATAAAGGTTTTATATTTAATGAAATTGAAGATTTTGAATTTGATGAAAGTATTAATAATAATTTAAATAATTATAATATTAATAATAACATTAATGATATAACTCCTATTTCAAAACAAAAATCAAAGAATATAAATTCTGATAATGATTTAATAAATAAAAATTTTTATTCTTTTAATATTGAACATAATAATAATATAATTAATTTATCAACTAATAATTCTTTTAGGAAAAATAATAATAATAATTTATCAAGTCCGAAATCAAATAATAAAAGTAAGAAAATAATAAAAGAAAAAAAAACAAATGATATTCCAATTCCATGTAAAACAATTCAACAAAATTTAAAAAAAATTAATTCAATGAAAAAAACTTCATTTGACATTAAAGAAGATAATGAAAATTTTTTGAATGAAAATAATGATAATATAATTAATCAAAATAAATTTTTTGATTTAAATAAAAATGAGAACAATGATATTGATAATAATAATATTTCAAATGATAGTTCTTCAGAAATTAATCAAGATTCTATTAAATATAATTTGGTTAATGATTCTTCAAGAAAATACTCAAATGACAGAAAAAATAAAAATTCTTCCAAATTAGATTCTAATAATAAATATATTAATAAAAGTTTTAATAATTCTAATAAATCCACAAGTAATAGAACTAATTCTGTTCAAAGTAATAATTCTATGAGTAATATTAATAATAGTAAAATTAATAATCAAGTTCTTCAAAACTTTGAAAATATTTTTTCTGAAGTTGAAAATTTTCAAAATCAATACAAAATTATGAAAGAAAAAAATGAAGAAAGAAATAATAAAATTAATAATCTTTTAAATAAAAAAAATACGGAAATTGAAAAAATAAAAAATCAATTGATGGGAAATAATATTGATAAAAGTAATATT
>JAEEGK010007238.1_pt1 | contig 26460 bp, 17 predicted proteins | sample 8958771 | NCBI WGS metagenome assembly JAEEGK01 (sample SAMN16246547, study PRJNA631951) | gut metagenome | biome: gut microbiome; feature: rumen; material: SC-attached | host: Bos | place: Iran: Karaj | collected 2018-10 | reverse complement strand
ATTGCTTTATTTATTTTTAGTGATTATATTCTTCATCCTGAATTACAAATTAAATTATATTTATGGAAATTTTATAAAGAATGGAAACCTTTAAATGAAGTTTCTATTGATAAATTAAAAAAATGTAGTAATTTACTTAAAAAATGGAATAATCATTTTGAAAATATGAATGCATTAACTTCAAGTTTAATTTCTGATTTAATTTGTTCTACTTTATTTATTATATTTTTCTATACTTTTAATGAAATATATTATTCTAAAGGTTATTTAATTATTAGTTGGACTAATTTTATTGTTGTTATTATTTTAGTTAGAGATAGTTTTTATTCAATTATGAAAATTTTAATGCAAGGAAAATGTACAATTTATGAAAGTTTTTATTCAAAGTTAAATCAAGAAATTTCTTATTTTGAAGGATGTCAAGGTGTTAAAGAAATTAAATTTTGGATGAATTCTCAAAATAATATTAAGGTTTATATTAAGATTTATGCTAATAAAAATTTAAATAGAAATCAATTAAAAAATAGAATTAGTGAAATTACAAAAGAAATTGAACTTATTTGTGATTATACTCTTGAAATTGATGAATAAAATATTATTTTATTTATTAATTTAAAAATTAATTATATTATAAGAAATTTATTTTAGATATTTTTTCCAATATTTTAATTTTTTTTTGATTTATTAGAAAGATAAATATTTATTCAAATATGATAATATATGAATAATATATTTATAATATATTAATAATATTTTAATAATAATTTGTTTTAAATATATATATGAATAAAAAATCTTATTTAGAAACCAAATAATAAATCTTTAAAATTTTTTTATATTTTCAATTTTTTTTTGTAAAAATTAATTATTAGTTCCAAAAGATAATAGTACTTTTTTATCTATATCCAAACATTATATATTTATTTTAAATACTACTATAAATATAATGTAGAATAGGAATAATAATAATTTTACAAATAAGTTTTTATATTTATAATCAAAGTTTTTTTTAATATGCTGATTTGATTAATATATAGAAATATATAAACTATATATTAATAATATATCTTTTTTTCCATTAGGACAATAAAAATTTGATATGATTTTAACAAAAATAAAAATACTACTAAAAAACATATTATTAGAAGATAACGAATATCTTCAAATTATTTTAAATAGAAAACAATTATTTTCTACTTTTTACAAATCTCCCATGGCATCTTGGTTTGAGTGAAGCAACCTTTGATCTTCCTGAATATTTAGTTAAAATAGGTACTTTTCCCTGTCTAATAATTTGTTTTACTTTATATTTAATTATTTTCATTGCTCTAACTTTCCAATGATATTTACCAATTTTTCCTTTTGCATAAATTTCTTTAAAAGAATCTAAAATATCTTCTGTTTTATCTTCTGTTGATATTGAATCTGAAATTCCTGATGTATTATCATTTAATTTTATTTCTTTTTTTTTTTTTGAAATTTCTATTAACATTTTTTCACATTGACCTAATGATGAATGAATTGAATCAAATGTTAATAATAAATAATATGATAATAAACCAATTTGATATTTACAATTATGAATTAAATCAGTTGATGAATTTTTTAATAAATTATTATACACATTTTTCTCCATCAACATTTTAATTTCAATTTATAAAGATAAAATGGATTGTGATTATATTTGGAAATTTTCATTTTTTGAAAATTAGGAATTTACGTCCACATAAATTAAATAAAGAAAAAAAAGACATTTTTAATCTTATTAGAGATGAATAATAAAAAAATTTGGTTTTATAAAAATAAAAAACAAACGATGAATTTTTTTAAAAGAAAAAGAACTATGAGTTTTAAATTAATATATATATTATATTATTTTTTTTTGTTGTTTAATATAAAATTTAAAATATTGTGGACATCTAAATGTTTTTTATGTGGTTAAAAAAATTTTTTTAGTTTAATTGTAATAAGTTGTTTTTTTATTTTAGGATTTAAGTATTTTGAGATTTGTTGTTTATGTTTCATTGGATAAGATTTAATAATATTTTTTTTATTATTTAAAAATTTTTTCATTTTTTAAAAATTATGAAATTGGATTTTTTTCATTTTAATAATGATTAATTTTAATGATTAATTTTTTTTTATATATAAAAAATTAATTGAAATGGAAAATGAAAAAGATAAAATTCATTTAATTTATAAAATTTTAAAATTAAGTTCATTAATTTTTGACATTAGAACCTTTGTTGAAGACAATTTATTTTTTGAAATAATAAAATATAATAAAAGATTACAAAAAATGGTAAATATATGCTTATATGATTATCAAAAATTTTTTTTTGTTCAACATTTTTCAACAAATATAGAGCAATTTAATATTGAGAAATTGTGGATTTTTATTAAATCAAGATATAATAATTTTGATAATTTTGAAATTTTTAAAAAACTTTATAATGAATTGATATATGAAAGAAAAGATATAAAGAGACAATTATTTTTAGATGAACTAGAAAACGAAGAATATTATAAAAAAATATTCTTAAAAAATATTGATATATCTTCTTTAAATAATATTAAAATATTAGAATTATTTGGTGACAAAGATAAATGGAGAATGGCAGATAATATTTTAAATTTAGAGATATTGGAAAATAATTTAAATAATTTATCTCAAATAAGAATAGCCTATTTTTATAAAGTTAATATTCCTTGTTCAATTTTAAAAAAATTAGAATGTTTTTCATTATATGCTATTTATTATAATTTAACTTTTTCTAATTCAGATTATTATGATAAAGAAATAATTTTAGACAAATTATTAGGTTTAGAAATTTTCGATGTTTATTGTCGTGATAATAACTATTCAAATTGTATTAAATTTATAATGAGAAATTTACAAATTATTGATATTTCTTATAATGTTAAAAAATCAGATAATATAAATATTTATTTATTCTTTGAAAAATATTTTGGATTAAATGAAATATATCAAAGTATAAATGATGCAATTTGTGAAAAAATCAATTTTTCAAATTTAAATATTGAATATTCAAAAAATAATTTTTTCAAATATAAGAATATTTATAATTTAATGATATATAAATTTACTATTTTTTTACAAACTTGGGGATATACTATATTTATAAAAAAATTAAATAATGATTTTCTTTATTCTGTATTTGAAAAAAGAATTTATGATGGGTGTATAATGAAAACATATTTTAAAAAAGTTGAATTAGCATCCCCTGATAATAAATTAATTATAGATATAAAAAGAAGATTTGAGGGATCTGAATTTATAATTGATAAATTTTCTTTTAAACATTTAGAAAAACTAGTTTTGAAAAATAATCAAAATGATTATCAACATTTAAATGATAAAAAAGAAATTTATGAAAAAATATTATTATTTAATATTATGAATAAAGATAATTTATTTTTACAAGAAATAGAAATACAACATTTAGATTATATTGATGAAAAAGCAATTTCAAATTTTTGTAATAATATTAAATACTTACAATTTTTAAGAATTTTAATTTTAAAAAAGTTTATTTCTAATAAAAATGATTTATTGTTATTATTAAATAATATTATCAATCTTAAATTTGTTTCAAAATTGAATATTGAACTATCATTAATTTTTTCAGATAATGAAATAGATTATATAAAAAATACATTTAAAAATATTCACATTGATTCTTTTAATAATATAATAAAGATTTCTTTAAAAAATAAACTTAAAAAAAATTAAAATAAAAAAATCAATTAATATTCAAATAAACTTTTTTTAAATGTAAAATTTGAATTCTATAATTTCAATTCATCTAAATGATATTTCAAAAAAAAGAATACCTCATTTTTTAAACTTGTTTCAAAAATCCGAGGCGGATTTAAAAGGATATTAAAATAGATAGCGAAAAAACATTATTTCAATAGTCTAATTTTTCCTTTAGAATAATTAAGGTATAATAACAAATAAAGAATAATCAATGAAAAAATCAATAAATTTAAATATGATAACTATCAAATTTTAATTTTGACTATTGAAATAAATTTAAGAAAATTTAAACATGATGATTTTAAATATATTAAATTTAAAATAAATAATTGTGAATAATTTGTAAAAATAAAAAAAAGAAATAATTTAATTATCATATTTAATTAAATCATGTCCATGATTTTTACCATATATTTCATTACAATTTTTACATAAAATAAATTCTTCACAAATACTACATCTAAAATTTTCTCCTTTAATTAAATTCCCACAACCATTACAATAAAGAGGATTAATATTATTTTTTTTATTAATATTATTATTTTTATTATTATCATTATTATTTTTTGAATAATTATCAGCATTATTCATTAATATATTTGATAATACTTCTATTCCTTGTGGGATTATCTCAAATGGATTTTCTACAATATCTGTTATTTTTTCATTAAAATTCTCTATTAAATCATTTAAAAAATGGTTTTTTTGAAAATTGTCTTCTACTTTTTTACTATTTTTTTTTTCTTTTTCTTTTCCTTTTTTTTCTTTTTCTTTTTTTTCTTTTTCTTTTTCTTTTTTTTCTTTTTCTTTTTCTTTTTCTTTTTCTTTTTTTTCTTTTTCTTTTTTTTCTTTTTCTTTTTCTTTTTCTTTTTTTTCTTTTTCTTTTTCTTTTTTTTCTTTTCTTTTTAATTGTTGTTTCTGTTTTTTCATTTCATTTTTGAGTATTAGAAATTGAATCTTTTGATAATCATTTTGAATTGGTATTTTTAATTGACTTTTAATTTCTTTAATTCTTTTCTCTTTTTTAATTATTTCTTCCCAATTTTTCTTATATTTTTTGTTTATATTTTTTTCTATATCAATATATTCTTTTTTAAGTTCTTTAATTTTTTTTGATAATTCTGATAATTTTGCTTTTCCTTCATTTAATTCTTTATTACCTTTTTCAATTAAAAGGTTTTTTTCTTTCATTAAATCTGTTAATTCTTCTTCAAGTGTTTTTTCATATTCAGTTTTGTCTTTTTTTTCATTTTCTATTTTATCTTCATTTTTAATTTCACTTTGATTTTCAATATTATTTACAATTTCATTTAAATTATCTTTATATAATTTACTTTTTTCACTAATATTAAGGAAAAGTTCATTTATATCTTCTTTTAAAAATATTTTGAAATCTTCTTCATTATGGATTTGTATTCTTTTTAAATCTTTTATGTATTCAATAATAATTTCATCTACATCTGATTCAGAAAAAAGAAATTCTTCTGAAATTATTTTTTTTAATAATTCTAAATTTGATGGAATATCAATTTCTTCTTTTTCTTCAAAAAAATTTACAATAATTTTTTCCATTATTTTTTTATATTTATTTTATAGAAATATTTAACTTTTTTTTAATTAAAAATATTTTTACAAATTAATATTCTAAAATCCCATTAATAATTTAATAAATATTTATCTTATAAGAATTAATATTTTTCATCCAATTAATTAAAATTTTTTATCTTTTTCCTATTTATCATAAAAGAAAATCAAAATAAAACCATTTTATGATAATATTTTATATATAAAAAAACTAATTAATTTTTTATTATATATTTAGATAAACTTTTTAAGAATTCTTCAGAAGAATGAATAAATTTATTTATATTATCTTGTATTCCTTGTGAAATACTTTTGTTTTCAATTTTAATTGAAAAAAAAAAATTAAGCCCATAATAAAATTCTTTGTTTGTATTAATATGATAGTTTCTTATAAATTCATTAATTAAATGTCCAAAATTTTCCTGAAAATCTACCAAATGTTTAAAATTTTCTTTTATTACTGGGTGAAGTTGTAATAAATATTCATAAAATTTAATAAATTCATCATTTAAAAAGGTAAATAAATGATTGAATCTTTCTTTGTTTAAAGAATTAACAACTAATATAAATTTATAAATATTTTGTAATAAAAGATCTAAAATATCTTTTAGTTCTTCATATTTTTTTTCTGAAATTGATAAAATTGGTGGAATTAAATTACAAGAATAGTCTTTTTTTATAGATTCAAACAATTGAAATTTTTTTTCATTTTTATTATCATTTTTAATTGGAATTTTTATATCATTTAAATTAGGATTTTCTGGTTTTTTATATATATTATTACTAACAATAAGATTATTATTATTATTTTTATCTATTAATATTTTTTTAAATATCTCTAATGAATTTTTTTTATTGATAATTTTTAAAATACAAGATTTACATAAAATCTTTGGAATTTTAAAAGACCAATTATTACTTTCTTTTTCATAATCACGATGAAAATCTAATAATTCTTTTTTATTAACAGAAAAAATTTCATGAGAATAATCAACAACTTCATTTTTACATAAATAAAGGTATCTTAAATAATTTAAAAAATCTTTTGAATTTTTAAATCTTAATAATTCATTTAAACAATGTTCACTTTTAAAGCAAATTTCACAATTTTTTTTTAAATAAATATTTTTGCATTTATGATGATAATAATGTTCACATAAATTTGCAATTTTTAATAATTTTTTTTTTAATCTAAGAGAGACTCCATTATTACTTGTTAAATTATCAAACTTTAAATCATATGGATTATATAATAATTTATATCCATTTGGTAATATAAAATAATTACAAGTTGGTTGATAGTAATAAATTTTTTCTTTATTTTTATCTAAATGTTCTTTTTCTTTTTCTTTTTTATTTTTATCAATAAAATTTTTATCATTTAAAAAATCAAAAATTTTATTATTTTTTTCATTTAATAAATTATTTTGAAAATCTTCATTTTTATCTTCACTATTATAATTATTTTTAAAAGTTATGATTTTTTCATTTAACAAACAATTTTGAAATTTTTTACCATCATTTTCATTTAAATTTTCATCTTTTTTATTAAATGGAAAACAAGAAAGACAATTACATTTATTTCTACATTTAAAGCAAATCCATCCATTTTCATCAAATTCTTCTTTTAATTCTTGAAAAGTTCCAAATAAGGAAAAATGATTTTCTATACATTCCTTACAAAAACCTTCTTGACAAGAATCATCTGTACAATTTATAATTTCATTTATATTTTTTAAATTTCTGCAAAAATGACATTGAAAAAAGGAGTCTTTTGTATTTTTTATTGATATTTGTACTTCCATTAAAATTAACAATAATTTTAAAAGTTTAAATATTAAACAATATTAGAAAAAAATATATTTATTGAGTTTATGAGTTTATTTTTAGTTTTATAATGAAATTTTGATTTTTTATTAATTTTTATACTTCATTTTATTTTATATTTAATAAATAAATTTATAAAATGGATCAAGAACCTTTAATTGAAAAAAAAGAAATAAATGAAAAAAAAATTGATTTACTTAATGAAAAAGAAGAAAATAATGTTTTTTATAAAATGAATGAATCTCAATTAAAAGATTATTTAATACAATTTTTAAATAATAATACAATTAACCAAATTATTGAAAATGGGTTAAATGGTTTTGATTTATTAAATATTATAAATGATGAGCAAGTTTTAAATAAAATAACAAAAGATAATTTACATGAAAAAATATGTTTAAAGAAATTAATTATGAATGAAATTGAAAAAATATTAATCGTTAAAATAGTTTTAGATGATGGAAAAGAAATTTATATTAATTTAGAAAATGACCCTGAACTAACAATTGAAAATTTAATTACATTAATTGGAGAATTATCTAATAATAATAAAATATTTTTAACTCCTTTAAATAATGAAAATGAAATATTATTACCTAAAATAAAGATAATTCCAAGGATTTTGTCTAATCCAGATAAATATTCAAATTTAAAAGTATTTAATTCTTATAAAAATAAAAATCAGAATCTTACCTTAGAAAATATTGCTTTACAAGGATATAGTCAATTATCAAATAAAGTTAAAACAGAAAATATATTTAAAACAAATACAAATTATAATTCTACATTAACAAATTCAAATCCTACAAATTCAAAAAATGAGATAGATTTTAATTTTATAAATAATAATAATAATAATTTTAATAACAATAATAATATAAATGATAATACAAATATAATTACTAAAACTAATAATAATAATACTAATAATCAAGATAATATATCTCAAAAATATTCAAATTTATTTCAATATAAACCAATAAATCAAACAATACAAGATGAAGAAGATAATAAAGATACTATATATCCAAATTCTGATTATAAACCAATAAATAAGATTCCAGGAGGATTTTCAAATGTAAATATAATAAGAAATGATGAAGTAGATTCTAAAGATATGGGATTAAGTAATGTTCGTTTATTATCAAATGAACAGCCTTATTCAAAATATTCAGTAACTCAAACAAAAAAAATAAATGAAATTAAAAATAATAAAGATAAAGAAGAATTAGAAAATTATATGAAAAAAGGTTATGGAACTTTTAATAATAATTTAAATATTAATATAGATGATAACAATAATCCAATATATTCTACTTCTAAAAGTTATACTAATTATTCTTCAGAAAAAAGAGAATTTAGAAATTATGAACCCAATTTAACAAATGAAAATTCAACTAAAGATTATTCTTCATATTATGCTTCTACTTTTACAGGAAAAAATAATAATAATCTTTATAATACTAATTATGAATTAATTAGAAATAAAAGTAAAGATAAAAATATTCCTACTTCAGATATTGATAATTCTCAAAAAATAAAATATCAGGGATATAAACCTTTATAAGATTATATTTTTTATGATTAAAAAAAACATAAATTTATAAATTATAGAATATTAAAAAAAATTAATTGTTTATAAAAAAAATATTAAAAAAATATTAATTAAAAATCTAAAAAAAAATAATTAAAAATAATAAAAAAATCCATTAAATAATAATTCTTATCTTTTAAATAACCAAATAATTAAAAAAAAAACCAAATTTTATTCACTAAAAAGTTCTCCATAAGATAAAATTCTAAATAAAATAGCAATAGCAATAATAATAGCAATAGTATAAACAATAATTTTAGTAAGTCTAATTTTTTTTTCTATAATTTGATGCATTTTTTCGTAAGGATGTTCATTTTCATTTTGAGCAACTTCTATAATTTGACTATTTTTATTAATTTCTTCTAAAGAAACTTCTTCTTTTAATTCAACATGTTCTCCTTTTTTTTTAACATTTATACTTTCTTTTTCTCCTCCTTTTCCTAAATTAACAACATCTTCTCTTCCAGATTCTTTTATAATTTCTTCTACAGTTTCTAATTTTTCATGATTCACATTATTTTCATCATCTAAATTTTTATTTTGTGTATATTTTGATATTGTTAATTTTAAATTTTGCATTGCTGAATTTGTCATTTGACCATTTGAATCAATTTGTTTTTGTATTCCACTATTATTAATTTCATTAATTAAATTAAATATTATTTCAACATTTAAATTTTCAGAATATTCATTTGGTACTACAATATAATAAAAATAATTATCTTTTGTTAATGTATAATAAATTTTGAAATTTTCAATATCTGTATCTACATTTTGAGTTTTTGTTGCTGATATTTCTGAAAATATTTTATCTCCTTTTGTTTTTATCTCATTAAATTGTTGAATTGTTCCTCCTATTGATGTTTCTACTATTGATGCTATTGTTGAATCATTTTCTTTATTTCCTAAGAAAAAATAATATATTGACATTTTTTTTATATTTTAAATTTTTTGTTTTTTTTTATTTTTTTTATCTCTTTTTATTAAATAAATATATAAAAAATATATTTAAATTTATTTTATTATTTATTTTCAAAAATTAATCATTTTTAATTTCAGCATTAACTTTATTATTTTTATCGAAATAAAATTTGATTAAAAAAATTAAAATAGATAAAGAACTCAAAATAATTCTCCATTTATCATAAAATTTATATTCTTTATTTTCATAACAAATAAATTTATTATTTTTTTGATAATAATATGGAACACTCATACAAGAACCTTGTAAATCAACACAACATAATCCTCCAATAACTTCATTATTTCCAATTGAACATTCTTTTGCATCTTCTCCAAATTTTGGACCACAAGATTGAATTGGTATTGAACAGTCAAATTCTTCATTAAAATCTCCTGAATATTTTGTCTCTTTTTCTTCACATTTATTTTCTTTTTTATTTAAACAACATACTTTTTGATTTAATCTATTTTTTAAACAATCAAATTTGTCTTTTGGATTTATTTCTGTACATTTTTCATTTTTTGTTATTGTTATTAAGAGGATTAATATTATGTTTTGAAATTTCATTTTTTTTAATTTTTATAAAGAATATTTTATTTTTTTTTTAATTTAAATTTTTTTTTTATTTTTTATTTTATATTTTTTTATATTAATTATTAATAAAAATAAAAATAAATTTATTTTTGTTTTTTACATTTATAAAACTATAAAAATAAAAATTCCATTCCAGAAAAATTCCTTTTTAAAATTACTATAGATTTTAAATTTTAAAACTACCAAAACAACAAATTTAAAAAATAGAATAAAATAATATATAATAATTTTTTGACAATATTTTATATAAAAAATCACCCCATTCCCCAAAGAGAGGAAGTTTTATGATCAGTTTCACTTCCTTCAATTCCTAATAACTTAGCAATATTTTTAATTTTAATTAAAGTTTCAACAGGAATAATAGACAACATTTTTTTAGTTTTATAAATAGTTTCATTTAATCCAGATTCATGTCTTTTCCAAATAAAAACATATAAAATAACTAAAACACCTCCAACAATACAATTAACATAAATTTCATATTTAAAAATACTTTTAGAATCAAAAACAGCATGACTAATTAATAAATCATAAACATCAGTATAAGCAGGTATCATAATATCAGTTAAAATAAAAAATATTCTTCTATTATTTTCTAAATTAAAAATATTCATAGGATGAGCATAATTATATAAAGATAATAAATGTTCATCAGTTGGTATTAAATCAATATCTTGTCCAGTACCATATAAAGTTAAATTATATACAAAACCATATTCTTTTTTATAAATATCTTGGGTTTTTTTTAATATTAAAAATTTAGTATAAATTTCTCTAATTTCTTCAAAGTAATGCATTTGTAAAATAGTTAATCCTTCAATAATAGTACCATCACTCATTGAAGAACAATATTCATTATTAATAACATCATCTGTAGAATAATTTGAATAAAAACAAATATTACTATTCATTATTTTATTATAAGCAACTCTATCATTATTTGAAAATACAACATTATCTGTTATTTCTCTTTGTTCTTCACTTACACTTTGATAAACTGTATCTATTAATGTTGGTGCATATTCACTTAAAGGAGAATAATTATATAATACTTCTTCATTAAAAAAATATTCTCTCATTAAATTAAATGCCATTATTGAATCAATTTGAATATTTACTTCATTTTTAATTTGAATTTGTCTTACTTTACCATTTTGACATTTTAATGCTTGTAATGTTGTACAAAAAATTATTCCACCTGAACCAATTAATAATATTCCAATCCATAATAAATAAATTATTGGATTTGATTTTTTTTGATTTTGATTATTTCTATGTCCCATTCTTAATTTATTTTTTTCTTTTTCTTTTTGATCATTTTTTTCTAAATTTAAATCTCCTAAATCATTTAAAATTGCTATTGAATCTTCTTCATCATCATCTAATAAACTTCCACCATCATCTCCTTTATTATTTTTATTATTTAATTTAAATAAGAAATTCTCACATCTTGTTGATGCATCACTTATAATTTTATTATTAATTGAATAAAAAACTTGAATATAACTTTCTTTTTTATCAACAACATCTTCATAAAAATATTTAAAAACAAAAAATATAAATCCATTTACGAAACATAATATACAACATATTATTAATAATACTTTTATTTGTTCTTTAAATGCTTTTGTTATTTCTTCAAAAAATAAATCTTGTTGTTCAACACAATTAACATAATTTGCATTTAGTGAATTAATTAAAAATAAAAACACATCTTTATCAAGTGAAATAATTTCAGTAATGTTTTTACGACTAATTCTAAAAAGAGAAGTAATCATTAAAGTAAAAGCTTCATTTCTAGTAATTGGTGTTTTACTAATTAATTGCCCATCATCTAGAACTTCTAAATCAACAGTTTTATTACTTAATTTTTCAAAAACTTCTTTAGATACCATCATGGAATAAGAAGTAATAGTATCTAATTCTTCTTCTAATTTTTGGTATAATAATTTAACTTCATTAATACTTTCATCAATATATGAATTTCTTTCTGTTCCTTGAAAAATTTGATAATCATCATTACTTATTAAAGTCAATTCTCTTACATGTAAAAGAGTTACTATCATATCAATAAAAAATTGATTTCCTGCTGTTAATAATTCAATATATATATCAATATTATCTAATCTTCCTTTTAAATAATATGTATATAAAAATATTTCAACTAATAATAATGATAATATTAATATTGATACTAGTTTTATTATTAATACTGTTTTTTGAGTATCTTTTCTTTGTAATGCAAATCCTATTTCCTTTATAAATGTTTTCATTTCAAGACTTTTTGAACCTTTATTTGTTGTATCTAATGCAGGATCTTTATCATCTTTATCATTAGAATTTTTTTTATCATTTTCATCTTTATCTGCTTTTTCTTTTTCTTTTTGTGCTTTATTATCTTTTGTAATAACTTTTTCATCAGATAATTTTTGTTCAACTTCACTTTTAAAAACAACATCATTTACTTTAACAGTAGTTCTACTTTTATAATCATATACCATTAAAGTAATTTTATCTAATTTAACATGATAATATTCATCAGAAATTTGAAACAATTTACTTTTAATATTAGTTTGAAAAGGTGCTGGTTTAATAATATCTTCTCCTAAACTTGAATTAACAACATCTTCATTTTCTTCATCTTCTCCTTCTTCATAATCATCTTCATTATTATCTTCTCCATTGTCTTCTGAATTTTCTTCACTTTCTGAATTTTTTTTTCTTTTTTCTTGTTCTAAATATTCTTCATTTAATCTAGAAACTTTTTTAATTGCAATTTCTTTTAAATTTTCTTTTATATCATTTACTAATTCTAAATTATTATGTTGAACAAATACCATTTTACTAACATCTAACATAAATGGTTTTTCCATTTTAGGAACAAATAATTTATTTAAAACTTTTTGACCTTTATTATTTGTTCCTATATTACTACTTTGATTTACTTCTTCATGAACATTATTAATTGAAATATATTTTTTTGGTTTTGCAATATCAGAAATATTATTATCAGAAACATGTAATTGAGTTTTTATTTCTTTTCCAGATTGAACTCTTGTTGGTTTATTTATTGAAAGACTTGATGCACCTTTTTCTTTAAAAACATATTCTCTTGTTTCTTTACTTGTTGTTACTAAATCTAAATCTTTATCATGAAATTCTGTTTCAAATCTAAATACATATCCATATGTTATTTTACCAAATTTACATTTTGTAATTGTTAATATAAAATTTTGTTTTGCATTTGCATTCATATTATCATTTTCTGTTCCTCCTAAAAATATTGATGCATTATCTGCTTTTGTGTTATTAATTGATGAAAATTCTGTATATTTTCCTCTTAATTTTTTATCTGTAAATTCTTCATTTGCTATATTATTTTTTTCCATAAATTTTCTTGAACGAAGACTCCAATTTACAATTAATGGTTTCATAAATTTTTTATTTATTATTCCTTTTTTTAAATCTAATTTTGATATTTTTATATGTTCTTTTTCAATTTCTATTGTTCTTGCAATTAATTCTTCTTGAAATTGTTTTATATATTTTAATATTTCACATGTTCCATTTAACATATCTGAATGTAAATTTAATAAATTAATTGCATTAGCAGAAAAATTTTGTATTAAAAATTGTTCATTTGTTAAAACAAAACAAGTAGATGAAGTAATTGTATTACTTCCAGGAATAATTGAAGCTAAAAAATTTAATTCTCCCCTTTCTCCTTGAATACTATAAATTTTAGCACTAAATGGTATAATATATCTTGCTTTATTTACTGCAAATTGTGATATTTCCTTCATTAATTGTTTATCATCTTTTCCACCAAAAATATTTTCTTGATTAATTATATTTGCTCTTGCTTTTAATAATTTTGTATGTGGTTTTTGAAAAATTTCAGGTATTATTAAATTTAAATTTTGACCTACCATTTCTTCTTTAACAAAACCAAATAAAGAACAAGCAGATAAAGAAATATTTGTAATTATACCAAAATTTTCTGAATTAGCAGAAACTATAATAGTCTTATTTTCCTTTGCTGTTTGATTATTTGAATCATCAATATCTTTTAAATCATCAACATTATCATTATTTTTATTAACAAAATCAATATTATTTAAAATATTAATTTGATAACTTGTATATAATTGATTTAATTCTTTATCATTAGGATTTATTTTAGTTAATTCTTTATACATTTCATTAATTTCACCATTTAATTTTGCAATTTTATCACCAACATTTGCTAATTTTCCTAAATCTTTTACAATATTTGCACTAGATATCATTAATAAATTCCAAAATTCTAAATAATTAATAACAGCTTCATTAACATCTTGTTTAAAATTTTTTTGCATAGAAATAAATTTCATTTCAGTAAAAACAGAAGATTCATCTTTTCCATTTGATTTATCAAAAGCAGCAGCTTCAATCATTCTATTTAATTGATAAATACAGAATTGTTCATTATAATTAGCGTCACATCTATCTTGAATTTCTAATATTTCATTTTCAGCTTGTTTTCTTTTATGTAATTTATTTAATAAAAATTGAACATAACCTAATCTAATTGTAACACTTGTTGGAAATCTACTAACTCCTAATAAATAAATATCTTCTATATGTCTTAATAAATATCTTTGATTTCCAGTTTTTAAAAATTCTTTTAATGGACAATTTTTAATTGCACATGAATCTTCATGTACTCCAATATAACCATCTAACATTATATGACATTTTCTATCTTTTTCATTTAAATCAAGTAACATTTCTAACATTTCTAATTTATCTAAAAATGTTCTTTCTGTTTTAATTGCTAATGCTAACATTATTACTAAACTATAATCTACCATTTTAACTGAATTTCCTATTAAAAATAAAACTATCATTAAACTACCACAAAAAAATAATCCAATTCCACCATTAAAATTTGAATTTCTTAATAAATAACATGCGATTAAACAAAAATAAGAATAAGCAAGAACAGAAATTAAACATAAATAAATAGTCATTATTGTTTTATTATAAAAAGGTCTATAATAAAAATAATTATAAGCAACAAAAAAACATAAACCAGTAGAAATTAATATAACACTAAAATCATATCCATTTCTTGCGTAAATAGCATCTTCAGCAACTACATAAATTTTAAGTAAAATTAAACTTAAATCTGCTTCATTTGATTTTTTTGAAGTACAAGAAAAAGAATTTCTTCTAATATCACTAAATGTATATATATTAAAAATTTCGAAAGTAATTAAAACTATTAAAGCAATACCTCCCATTATACAATGAATTATATGTTCTAAACTCCAACAATTCATTTCTGATATGTAACTTAATTTTTTTGTTTTTGAATCACAATAATATATTGCTGCTAATGTTTGGATTAAAGGAAGAAAAAGTGCATTTCCAACTAAACCAAATGGAATATTTAATATTTCTAAAATCCATCTTTTGTTAAATTTATTATTTTTGAATAGGATACATGTATAAAAAAATAAAACCATATAAATAAAAAGTATCATTATAAAAATATAATAAACTATTAGTAATATTTCTTTATTTCCTTCAAGAAATGGAGATAAACGAACAAAACTTAAATTTTGACTTATTTTTTCATAAAAATCTCCTCCTTTCCAAAGCTCTTTATACTAATATAATTAAAATTATAAAATATTATTTACTCTATGTTGAATTGGGAAAGTTAAAATTTCTAAAAATTCCAAAATAACACAAATTATATCAACTTTAATACTGTTTAATTTACTTTGAAAAATATAATATACTAAAGGAAAAGCAGATTTATTTAATTCTTTTCCAATTTTTTGATATATATTTGAATATGAAGATTGATTTGAAGGAGAAAATTTTATTAATTCTGAATATTGTTCATCTTCATTATTTTTTCCCATTTTACTTTTATTTAAAAATAATTCAAGAAAATATAATATATTTAAAATGCAAATTTTACATTATTTGATATAAATATAAATATTATAAATTTATATTTTTAATATTATTATTTTACTGTTTTTTTATTAAATATAAAAATAAAAAAAATTATATTTAAAAATCAATTTCTAATTTCGTAACTTTAACTTTTTTATTAGGAAAATTTTCAGGACTATAATAATTATTCTTAATTCCTAAATAATTAATCTTCCCTTTAAAACCATCACTATTAATTAAAGAAGACTTCCCTCTTTTATGTAATTTCATCTTTGAAGGACTTTTCAAATCTCCTAATTCTTTAAAATAATTATTTTTTTGTTTTTCAACATTTTCATTACTTTGATTTCTAAAATTAATACTTCCTAAATTGCTTTTATTTTTCATACCAAAATCTTGACTAAAAGTTCTAAAATGATCTAAAATAAAATTCCTTTTATTATTTTTTTTTTCTTCCTCTTTTTTAAATAAAATTTTCTGAAGTGGTTTCGAATATAATCTCTTAATCATTCTTCTTTCATGTAACTTCCTTAATTTATTATCTCTAATTTCAGCTTTACTCAAAAATACATTTTTTCCAGAATGTTTATCAATAGAATCATTTCTAAGAAAATCACTTAAATGATATGAATTTAAAGGTTTTTGTTCTCTTCTTAAACCAGTATCTCTTAAAATATAAGAATCTCTTCCAGAACCATCTGAATAATATTTAAAAGGAGCAGCCATATGAAATAAAGTATGAAAATTATTATATTTTGGATGTTCATAATTTGGTTTTGGACTTATTTTATATTCATTTGTTGACCAGAAACCACCATTGTTATATAAAATATAACGATCACGACCTAATCCGTCTGATGAATATAATGCGAAACGTGGACGGGCTGTTCTGTATAGAGATAACATTTTTTGAGTTTTTTTTTTTATTTTTTTTAATTTTAGAAAGTTTTTTTTTATATTTTTATTTTTTTTTTAAAAAAAATTTTTTTTTAGTTTTAATATGTTAATAATTTATATTAATGCATAATCTATTGGAAGTAATGGGGATTTAATTGATATTTTTAAATTATGTTTTTTATTTTTTTTCTTTGGTTGATTTTCTTCTTTTAAATTATAATTATTTTGAGAGGGAATATTTTGATAATTAATATTATTAGGAATTGTAATTGCTTGATATTGATATTGTGGTATTGGTTGAGGTTGTGGAATAAAAGGTTGATAATTAACAATTGGTTGTTGTTGATAATTTAAAATTGGTTGATATTGATTCATCATTGGTTGTTGATATTGATTATAATAATTATTATTTTGATCTTGAATTTGTTTATTTAAAATTGATTTTATTATTTTATTATTTTCTTCTAATTGATGAGTTAAAGTTTCTATTATTTCATTATTATCTTTTCCTTCTATATTATCATATTCATCTTCTAAATTATTTTCTTCTAATTCTATATTATTATTTTCATTATTATCAATTAATTCATTTTCTTTTATATTTTCAGGAATTTCTAACATGGAGTCTTTAACAAATTTACATTTACATTTCATATTATCATTTTCTGTATTTCCTAAAAATGGCTTTTTTATTTGAAGAAATGATGTTTTGTATTTATTTGGTTTTTCATTTGGAATTTTTATTTCAATTGAATCACTAACTAAATAACTTCTTACAATTTTTGGATGCCATGTTATTTTATCATCTAACATTTCTGAAGGAACTTGAATCATTATCTAATATTTTGTTAATTTATTATATTACTTTTTGAATTTCTTCATTTGAAGAAATGAAAAATAAACAAAATAATAAAAGAAATTTTATTTCTTTCATAATTTAAAATTATTAATTTTTTAATTTTTAGTCGTTTATATTTTTAATAATTAAATTTATAATTTCAATATATATTTATAATTTAATTAAATTTTTTAAAGTAAAAAAAATAATTATATAACTATAAATTTGTTAATTGACTTAATTCATTATATAAATCATCTAATTTACTTTTATCAGAATTTTCAATTTTAAAAATATTTTTTTTCCCTGAATAAATATCCATTTGATAACAAGATTTTGATTCATTATATTGAGGTTTACTATAACTTAATGATTTTAAAAGATATTTTCCACTTTTTTGATTACTAGTAGAATATTTTAATTCATCTGAAGTAATTTGTAAAGTATAAAGTTCATTATTAATTTCAAATTCATATTTTTTACTCCTGGTTTCATAATTATTCATATTAGTAAAATTTTTTTCTTTAATTAATTTATTTATTCCTGTTTCAGAAACACTTGATAAATTAGATGAATTTAATATTGATGCTGATTCATTTGTTTTATTTAAATTTAATGATGGAACTTTTGTTACTTTTCTTATTCCTTTTCCAATCTCTAAAATTGTATCATTTGTATTAGATTTTTCTTCACTAGTTTTATTTTCTTCTGTTTCAGTTTTTTTATTTTCTATTATTTTTTCTTTAATTATTTTTGATTCAATTGTATTTTGTTCATTATCTTCATTATCTTCATTTTCTTCACTTTCTTCATTTTCTTCTATTTCACTTTCTTTTATTTTATCTAATTCGGATAAATTGAAATTTTTTATTAATAAATTTTCAAATTTTTCAGTAAATTTTTCTTCAATTTTAATTAAATAACATTTTACTTCATTTTCAGTTTTATCTTCTATTATATAATAATTAAAATCATTTGATGATGAATCTAAATCTGATACATTAATATTATTATTTTTTTTATTATACAATAATGTTATTAATGATGGTTCTAATCTTCTTTGTAAATTTATTTTATTTATTTTATAAACATTAATATATTCCATATTAGCATCAATAAATGTTTCTTTGAAATTTAAAATTTTTAATCGATTATTTTTATCAATAATTAATAGATGATTTAAATCAATTTGAGTTGATTTTATTAAACATTGTCCAAAAGTTAAATCTATATTTTCTAAGCTCATATTATTTCCATTTTCAAAATTAAAAAACTCTCTAATATCATCATGAGATAATATTTTATTTATATAACCACAATTAATAAAAATATATGAACCATCAATCATTTCATAAACTTCTTTTTTTTTGTTAATAATTTGTTCAACATTATGAATATTATTACTATCAATCAAATAACCTGAAGGAATATCAATAATTTCTTTTAAATGTTTATTTTCATTGTTTAAATTATTCATATTAACCATTCCTTCTAATGTTAAATTTTCTTTTGTTGTATCTTTATCTGAAAATTTATTATAAATAAATTTAAAAAGTGAATTTTTAGAATATAAAAAAGATAAAAAATTCATATAATTATTTTTACTAAGAATAGAATATATATGTTCATATAAATCTCTTTCTTCATCTTTAATTTTAAAAAAAGTCATTTTATATTTATTAAAAAATGAATCAATTGGATAATAATATACTAAATCTCTATTATCAAATAATGCATCAATAATTTCAGAAGAAAATTTATCTTTAACTTTTGTATTTAATGTATCTGGTGTTGTTTTAATTAATCCATCTTTAACTTTATTAATAAAATTAACTAATTCATATTCTCTATTATATACTTTTAAAATTTTTTGTTTTTGTTCATAATATTGTAAATTTAATTTATTTAAATTTACAAATGCTGCATTATATTCATCACTTTCTTTTTCTAAATCAGAATAAATTTGAAATTTACTTTTTTTTTCAATTTCTTCATTAAATTTTTCTTTTTTTTTTAATAAACTACATTTTTTTAAGAAATCATCTATAAATAAATTATTCATATCATCATTAAAATCTCCTATATTATTATTTATTATTTCTAAATTTTGTTGTGAAATAGTATTAATTTCATCTTTTCTTAATTTAAAATATCTATAAAATTCTTCTCTTATATTTTTTGAATAATTTACTATTTCTTTCGCATTTTCTAACTCGTATTTTATATCTTCTATATCATATTCTTTTTGAAGAAGTTGTCTAAATATTAAATATTCCGAATATTTTTTCTTTTTATCAATTTTATTTATTGTATTTTCTCTTCCAAAAAAAATTTTTTTTTGTATTATATTATATTTATATTTATCTTTTTTTTTTATTTGATAAAATTCAATAAGTTTTTTTTTATCAATTTTATATTGTTGAGCATGTTTAATTGTTTTTTCAAAAATTAATGTATTATTATTAGAAGAACTTGTATTTTTATTTTCCATTTTTAAATTTATTTTAGTAAAAATATAAAATTAAAATGAGTGATAATGAAAAAAGTCAAAAAGATATAATTTCTGATGATGATGCCGAAGTTATTGAAGATAATGAATCTGAAGATGAAGAAAATGGAAAAGTTGATAATTATAAAAATAATTTTATAAAAGAAAGTAGTTATAGAGATAAAGAAAATATTAATCAAAATAATGACAAAAAAAATGAAAATGAAGGAGAAGAGAACGAAGAAAATGAAAATAATGAAAATGAAGAAGAAGAAAATGAAAATGAAGAAGGGGAAAATGAAGAAAATGAAAATAATGATAATGAAAATGAAGAAAATGAAAATGAAGAAAATGAAAAAAATGATAATGAAAATGAAGAAATTAAAAAAAATAATGAAAAAAGTGAAAATGAAAATGAAGAAAATGAAATTGAGGAAAATGATAAAAAAGATAATGAGAATGAAAAAGAAGAAAATGAAAATAAAAATAAAAACAAAGAAACAGAATCTGTTAAACAAAAAGAAAATGAAAATAATGAACAAATAGAAGATAATAATAAAAATGACAATAAAAAAAAAATAATAGATAATCAAAATGAAAATCAAAACTATAAAAATTTAAATGATAAAAAAGAAATTATTAATAATAATCCACCAAAAAAGAAAAATACAAAACAAAAATTTATTATTCCTGAAGAAATAAATAATATTCAACAATTTGAAAACTTATATAATTCTGTTGCAAGACCTGTAAATTTAAATAATAATAATAATGATGATGAGGATGATATTTCAAGTAATAAAAAGATAATTAAACAAAAATATAATGGACCACTACATTTAAATGATCATTTAGTATTAATTACAGAAATTGAAACTTTTCATTCTTTTGATAAATTTATGAAAAATAAATTTAAATATTATATAACTGATAAAAATTTAGTGGCAAAAATAGTAAAACAAAATGAAGAAGAAGAAAAAAAAAATATTAAAAAAATAAATAAAAATCATCCTCAAAGAGGAAGAATAAAAAGAGGAATAAATAAAAATGTTGATTTAAATAATTTATATAAAAATAATCCAAATATTAATGAAGATGTTAAAGATATGGAAAAAGAAATAAATACTGATAAAGATAAAAATATAGGTAATAATAAAAAAAACAATAAAAATGATGAAGATTTATTAACAAGAATTAAAGAATTAGAAGAATTATTAGATAAGAAAGAAAAGGAAATAATAAAAAAAGATGAAAAATTAAGAAAATATTTAGATACATATGAAAAAGTAGCAGAAGAAAATGAAGAAAATAAAAAAAGAATAGAAAATTTAAAAGATGAATTAAATGTTGAAAAAAATGATAATGAAAAAAAGAATCAAAAAATAGCAGAATTATCATTATTAAACGAAAATTTAACAAATGAAAATAAAGAACTTCAAAAAAACTTTGATTCTGAATTTACTGATAATAAACAAACTAAACAAAATTATGATATGATAAAAAGAAATTATAATGAAATGAAAAATCAATATGAATTACTTAATATGAAATATCAAACTTTATCTGATGAATTATTTAATGTAAAAAGAGATAAATTACTTTATGAAAGAGAAATTAAAACACTTAATGATGATAATGAAGTATTAAATTCAATAAGAAGTAAAAATAATTATGATTATAATGACAAAAAAGAAAATGATGAAAATGAAAATAATAATGATAATGATAATAATAATAATCAAAATGATGATGATTTAAATAAAAAAGATCTTATTCCACAAAATAAAGCTGATAAAATTCAATATTATAAAAATAAAATTGCAGAATTTAATAAAGAAAGAGATGATTTAAATAATATTTTTAATAAAATGCCTTCTAGACCTAGAAAAAAAGAACAAATTGAAAAAAAGAAAGAATTAGAAGAAAAAATTGCAAAGTTAAATAATGATTTAGCAAATTATAAAATTGTTCTAAAAAGTTTAACTAGAGAAGATGATTAAATATATTTAATATCTAAAATAATAAATAATTATTTTCTATTTAATTTTTATAATAATTATTTATTTTTAAATTTTTTCTAATAATATTTATTATTCAAAATCAGAGTAAATTAATTCATTTAGAATTTTTATTAATAATAAGAATAATCTATATAATTTCATATTAATACTAATTATAAAAATTATACATTTAAATTCTTTTATTAAAGAAATTTAAATATAGATTAAAATTAAATTATTAATCTTTTTTCATAGTATTTTCTATTTATAAAAAATAAAATAAAAAATAAAACAAATAATAAATATTTATTATAATATATTTTATAATATTTTTTAATAATAATTTTTAAAAATAATTTTAATTTATTTAAAAATTCAAAACCCAAAAAAAAAAAAATGAACAACAAACCCAAAAACAAAAGTAAATATCCCTAATCTAACCCTTCAAAAAAAAAAAAAATTAAAAAAAAAAAATAGAAAAAAATAAAAAAACAAAAAAACAAAAACAAATTGAATCAAACAAAGAAAAATCAATATCCCCAAGCGAAACCCCAAATAATTCATCAATAATCAAAAGCCCTGAACTGGAAAAAACACCACCAAAAATAAAAAATCCATTTCCATACATAACAACACCATCAAAATTAAAATATTACAACTTTCGAAAAATGGATCCTCCTGAATATACAGAAGGAGAAGATTCAGAAGACGAAGGTTTATCAGATTATAAACCAAAAGGATATCATCCAGTTCATATAGGAGAAGTATTATTAGACAGATATATAATAACACAAAAATTAGGTTGGGGTCATTTTTCTACTGCTTGGTTAGCTTTTGATATTAAACATGGGAATTATGTTTGTATTAAAATACAAAAAAGTGATCAAAGATATATTAATGCTGCTTATGATGAGGTTGAAATTTTACAAGAATTAGCTAAACATAATTTTGATAAAGAATGGTTAGAATCACTTAAAGAATATTGGAAGGATCAACCTGAGAAAATTAAGGATTTAGATATTATGGAACATACACAAACTGTACAGTTACTTAATTCTTTTTTATATGCTGGGATTCATGGGAGACATTTTTGTATGGTTTTTGAAATTGTTGGTGTTACTTTGTTAGAATTAATTAAAAGATATAATTATAGAGGAATTCCTTTACCTTTTATTAGAATTATTACTAAACAAATTCTTATTGGGTTGGATTTTTTACATAGGTTTTGTAATATTATTCATACTGATTTAAAACCTGAAAATATTCTTGTTTGTTTAACTGATGAGGAATTAAAACAAATTGCTTTGACTGGTTCTTTAAATGATCCTAAAGCTGAAAAAGATTATTATAATAATAATAATGATAATTGTGATGAGGATAATAACATTATTAAAATGAATAATACTACTATTAATCATTTAAATAATACAACTATTAATAATACTGTTAATAATAATGAATCTATGACTATGGATATGAGTAGTTTAAATGCTACTATGACTAATACTATAAGTGGTAAAACTAAAAGAAGGAAAAGACAAAAATATAAAAGGAAGCAAATAAAAAAATTAGAAAGACAAGGATTATCTCAAGCGGAAATTGATATTAAAATACAAGAAATAATGGAGAAAAAAAACCAAGAAATGGGAATGGAAATAATAGAGAAAAAAATAGAAAAAAAAGAAAATAAAAACAAAGAAATACCATATAATATAAATGAATTAGTAGATAGGCCTAAAATAGCATCAATGCCAAAATTTAACTTATCACTCGATAAATCTGAAAATGATTCAAGTGAAGATGAATTAGAAGCATTTGACATAGATGAATATTCTCAAATTTTAGATTATTATTACAAAGAGAAAAAAAGAATAAAACACGATTTAAACTATCGTAATAATATAATATCTCGTAACAAAGAATTACAAAATGCTAAAACTGAAAAAGAAAAAGAATCAATAACCCAAAAATATTCTCAACTACTTGAAATGAAGGGTCCCCCCTTAGATAATTCAATAGAAGTGAAAATATGTGACATGGGAAATGCATGTTGGTTCACATATCATTTCAGTACAGCAATTCAAACAAGACAATATCGTTCACCAGAAGTTCTCTTAGGAATCAATTACAATGAAACAGCAGATATTTGGTCATTAGCATGTATAGTATTTGAATTAGCAACAGGAGATTATTTATTCTCACCAAGGAAAGGAGAATCATATAGTAAGAATGATGATCATATTGCAAAATTTATTAGAATGTTAGGAAAAATGCCAAAAAATTTTGCATTAAGTGGTGAAAATTCATATAAATATTTTAATAGAAAAGGTGAAATGAGACGTGTACATAATATACCAAAAATTCCTTTAAAATATGTATTAATGATGAAATATCATTTTAAAGAAAAAGAAGCTCAAGCTTTAAGTGATTTTATTATGCCTATGTTAGAATATTTACCTGAAAAAAGAGCTTCAGCTAGAGAATTATTAAATCATCCTTGGTTAAAAATGGAACCTAATTTTGATGTGAAAATGAATGATGTTGAAATTACTAAAATGAATTTTTTTGAAAATATTAAAAATGAAGAAATGGAAAATGAAAAAAATAATAATTTTTTATATGATGATGATAGTGATAATGATAGACAAGTTTATACAAGTGAAAGTGAAGTTAATGAAGGTGATGATGAGGATAATTCTGAATATGATGTTGAGTTTAGTGAAGATGATAAAGAAAGTGAAGAAAGTGGAGATGAAAATCCTGATAAAGTTAATATTATGAATTTTAATAATTCATATGCTCAATATGGACAATTTGTTGATTTAACTTCTTTAGATAGAGCAAATCCACAATTTGATAATATTATGAATTGTAATAATGAGAATTAAATTTTTAAATGTATTTTATTAAATTAGAAATAATTAATTAATTAAAATTTGTTTATTCTTTTTTTTCCCTTTATATATAAATTAAAAAATATAATTAATAAATAAAAATATAACTTTAAAATAATGAATCAAACACAAAAATTTTATGATTCTTATGATAAAAACAATATAGTATTAAAATTAACAAATTCCTATTATCACAATAAGAATTTAGCATTAATTCGAAATAGAAAAAATCAATTTAAAGAACCTTTAAAAAGTATTCATAAAAGAAAACCAGATCCAATGTATAAATTTCGAGTAGAAAAAGATAATGAAGAATTATGTGGAAAAATAAAAGATATATCAAATAGAAAACCAAAACAATTTGATAATTCATTTTTTAATTCATATAGAACAAAATTAGTAATTTTTAAAGATAAAAGAAGAAAAGAATTGCAAGAAGAAATTGATAAAGAAAATGATGAATTATATAAAAGAATGGGAATTACAAAACCTTTTATTGATACTAAACAATTAGATAATGATTTTAATAGTGAACATCAAATTATTGTTAAAAAGTTAAAAAAAGTTAATGATAATGGAACTGTTGTTTTACCCAAAATTTATAATAATCCTATGATTAATAAGAGAGTTAGTAAAACTGAAGAAAATAAAAATGATGAAATGAATTATCAAGAAAATATACAAATTGATGATGAGAAACATAAAAGTAAAGATATTGAAGTTGCTGATCAAGAACCTGAGGAAATTGCTTAATAAATTTTTTTTTTTTTGGTTTTTATAGTTTTGTTATTAAATAAATTTTTTTTGACTAACATTTATATGTTTTTAAAAATTTTTTACTATATTTTTATTAAAATTTAAAAAATAATTTGAATATAAGAATAAAGTACATTGTTTTAATATATTCAATTTATTTTTTTTTTTGTTTATTTTTTTAAAATATTTTATAAATAAAAATTAATTCAATATATTTAATTTTGATTATTTATTTAAGAAAATAAATAAATCCAATTGGGGATGGGGATTGGGGATTGGGGATTGGGGATT
>JAEEGK010007236.1_pt1 | contig 26470 bp, 30 predicted proteins | sample 8958771 | NCBI WGS metagenome assembly JAEEGK01 (sample SAMN16246547, study PRJNA631951) | gut metagenome | biome: gut microbiome; feature: rumen; material: SC-attached | host: Bos | place: Iran: Karaj | collected 2018-10 | reverse complement strand
AGCTCTTTTAGCAACTGAGCCTCTTCATCCTCATAGGTTTTCAATTGTCTTTTAAGATCCTCTATGTCTCGCCTTGTATCAGCATCTAACATGGTGCGTTCCTCCCATTTGCATTATTTAGCAAGAATATCCTGTCTAATTAATGCTTTCTTTAAAGCTATCTCAGCTCTTAGCAAATCTATATTTTCGGCCTTGCTTGCTAATCGCTCTCTAGCTCTCTCTTCCGCGCTGCGGGCACGGCTTAAATCGATTTCATCAGGCCACTCGGCAATCTCTGCCAATATTGTCACCTTGTCAGGCAAAACCTCTGCAAGTCCTGCATGAACAGCGGCTCTCTTTTCTGATTCTGCCTCATGGATTGTGCAAATGCCCGGCGCAATAACAGTAGTCAAAGGGATGTGCTTTGGAAGCACACCAATCTGGCCTTCGACTGTATTAAATTCAACCATAGTAGCCTCACCTTCATAAAAGGTACGCTCTGGCGTAATGATTGATACTTTAAAGGTGTTATCTGCCATTTGCCACCTCCTACTTTGCGTTCATCTTGGCACGAACCTCGTCGATTGTACCAGCATTGAGGAAGTAACTCTCTGGAATATCATCGTGCTTACCTTCGAGGATTTCCTTGAAGCCACGTACTGTCTCAGCGATTGGCACATACTTACCTTCGAGACCAGTAAACTGACCAGCTACGAAGAATGGCTGTGACAAGAATCTCTGAATCTTACGAGCACGGTTAACTACAAGCTTGTCCTCTTCTGAAAGCTCATCCATACCAAGGATAGCGATAATATCCTGTAATTCCTTATATTTCTGAAGAATCTCCTGAACACCACGTGCAACTGTAAAGTGCTCCTGACCAACGATACGAGGGTCAAGGATACGAGATGTAGAACCAAGTGGGTCTACCGCTGGATAAATACCAAGCTCGGCGATAGAACGCTCAAGAACTGTAGTAGCATCCAAGTGCGCGAATGTTGTTGCTGGAGCTGGGTCTGTTAAGTCATCGGCAGGCACGTATACAGCCTGAACTGATGTAATAGAACCATTCTTTGTAGATGTGATACGCTCTTGAAGAGCACCCATCTCTGTCTGAAGTGTTGGCTGATAACCAACGGCTGAAGGCATACGACCAAGGAGGGCTGAAACCTCTGAACCAGCCTGAGTAAAACGGAAGATATTGTCGATGAAAAGAAGCACGTCCTTTCCACCTTTATCTCTGAAGTACTCGGCCATAGTAAGTCCAGTAAGACCAACTCTCATTCTAGCTCCTGGTGGCTCGTTCATCTGACCGAAAACCATGCAGGTCTTGTCGATAACGCCTGACTCCTTCATTTCATAGTAAAGGTCATTACCCTCACGAGTACGCTCACCTACACCTGTAAATACTGAGTATCCACCGTGCTCTGTAGCGATATTGTGGATAAGCTCCTGAATAAGTACGGTCTTACCTACACCGGCACCACCGAACAATCCGATCTTACCACCTTTCTGATAAGGGCAAAGAAGGTCAACGACCTTAATACCTGTTTCAAGCATTTCTGTTGATGTTGCCTGTTCCTCAAATGCTGGAGCTTTTCTATGGATAGGCATCTTCTCAACACCCTCAGGTGCTGGCTGCTCATCAATAGCATCTCCAAGTACGTTGAAGATTCGACCAAGTGTTGCCTCACCAACAGGAACCGAAATTGGTGCTCCTGTAGCAAGTACATCCATTCCACGTACTAAACCATCTGTAGGACCCATGGCAATACAACGAACTGTATCGTCACCCAAATGCTGCGCAACCTCGACAACCAGTCTCTCTCCATTATCTCTTGTAATTTCAAGAGCGTCGTTGATTTCTGGAAGCTCGCTATTTGCGAAGCTTACGTCAAGTACGGCACCGATAATCTGAGTGATTTTACCAATATTATTTGCCATTTTTTCACTCCTATCTGCTTTTTTAAGAAAGTGCCTCGGCACCAGCGATAATCTCGGTCAACTCCTGAGTAATTGATCCCTGGCGGGCACGATTGTATTTTAATGATAGATCACTAATGATTTCCTCTGCATTATTTGTAGCTGAATCCATTGCCTGCATACGAGCACCATTTTCAGATGCAACTGCCTCAACTAAGGCACCGTATACTAGTGAAGTCACATACTTAGGAACAATGAGGTCGAGAGCCTCTTCTTCATTTGGTTCAAAGTTCATAAGCGCCTCTGCACCTGAAGATTTAGCTGCTGCAACATCTTCCTCTGCAACCTCTGCTGGAAGTAGCTTCATAAGCTTTGGAATCTGGCTAACTGTATTTTTGAAGTGTGTATATACAAGGTAAATCTGTCCGATTTCCCCGCTTGCATATGCTGAGAGGACATCCTTGCAGATTTCCATTGCATCTGCATAAGTAGGGGCCTCCATCACTGGAGAATAGTCCTTAACAATCTCATAACCCTTATGAGTAAGACTTTCGCCTCCCTTATGTCCTATTACATAAAGCTTTACGTCCTCAGGCTTCATATCAGAGCCAGTAATCATCTTTACAATATTTGAATTGTAACCACCTGCAAGACCACGGTTAGATGTGATGACAATAACGCCAATCTTCTCAGAACCATTGTCCTTAAGGTACTTGTTATTTACTGCTCCTGCCTTGGCAAGCATGCTACAGATTGTATTGTACATAGCGTTAAAATACGGTGTAGTCTGCTCTGCCTTAGAACGAGCCTTCTGGAGCTTTACTGTAGATACAAGCTTCATGGCCTTAGTGATCTGCTGAGTGCTGGAAACACTCTGTTTTCTTCTCTTTATGTCTCTCATTGAGGCCATAACAGATCACCCTCCTTACTTGTAGCTCTTTTTACACTCCTCGATAGCCTTTATAAGCTTCTGCTCCATATCATCCTCAAGAACCTTTGTTGTCTTAATAGACTCAGGAATCTCTGGATACTTGGTATCAACCAAATCAAACAATGCCTTTTCAAAAGCCTGAATGTCTGCTGTTGGAATATCAAGCAAATATTTCTTAGTAGCAGCATAGATAATCATGATCTGATACTCTACTGGCATTGGAGCATACTGTGGCTGCTTTAACATCTCCTTGATTCTCTCACCTTGAGCAAGCTTCTCAGCTGTATCTGCATCAAGCTCTGAACCAAACTGTGCGAAAGCTGCAAGCTCACGATACTGAGCAAGCTCTACACGGATAGGAGCTGCGATTTTCTTCATAGCCTTAATCTGAGCAGAACCACCTACACGGGATACTGAAAGACCTGCGTTAACGGCTGGTCTGAAACCTGCATTAAATGCTTCTGTCTCAAGATAAATCTGACCATCAGTAATTGAGATAACATTGGTAGGGATATATGCTGATACATCGCCTGCCTGAGTCTCAATGATAGGAAGTGCGGTAAGTGAACCGCCGCCTAACTTATCTGAAAGTCTAGCTGCACGCTCAAGAAGTCTTGAGTGTAAGTAGAATACATCACCTGGGTAAGCCTCACGTCCTGGTGGACGACGAAGAAGTAATGACAGTGTACGGTATGCAGTAGCATGCTTACTCAAATCATCATAGATGATGAGAACGTCCTGTCCATTCTCCATCCACTCCTCACCGATAGCGCATCCTGAATAAGGAGCGATATACTGAAGTGGTGCAAGCTCTGATGCTGTAGCGGCAACAACTGTTGTCCAAGCCATAGCACCATATTCCTCTAATGTCTTAACAAGGGCTGCAACTGTAGAAGCCTTCTGGCCAATTGCAACGTAAATACATTTTACGCCCTGTCCCTTCTGATTAATGATTGTATCAATAGCGATAGCAGTCTTACCTGTCTGTCTATCACCGATAATAAGCTCACGCTGTCCACGTCCAATAGGAATCATGGAGTCGATAGCTTTAATACCTGTCTGCAATGGAGTATCTACGGATTTACGTGAGATAACACCTGAAGCAACACGCTCGATAGGACGGAACTTAGTAGTTTCAATAGGTCCCTTTCCATCGATAGGCTGTCCAAGCGCATTAACTACACGTCCAAGCATAGCGTCACCAACTGGAACCTCAACAACACGACCAGTAGTTTTTACTGTATCGCCTTCGTTGATATTCTTATCGTTTCCTAAAAGAACACAACCTACATTGTCTTCCTCAAGGTTTAAGACCATGCCGTAAACTTCACCAGGGAACTCAAGGAGCTCACCCTGCATAGCGTTCTGTAATCCGTGAATACGTGCAATTCCATCGGCAACCTGAATAACAGTTCCTACGTCTGCCACGTCAAGCTGCGCTGCATAGCGTTTCATCTGCTCTTTGATAACCGAGCTAATTTCTTCTGGTTTTAAATTCATGGAGCGCATTCACCTACTTTCAATTGAATATTTGATAACTCGTGTGACAATTTATTAATCTGAGTTTTGATAGAACTATCAACAACTCTATCTTTAATGCGAATTACCATACCCCCGATTAACTCAGGGTCTACGATATAGTTCATAATAAATGAGCTATACTCTGTAGTTTGAAGCAAACGCTTCTCGACATCTGCTTTCTGAGCATCTGTAAGTTCAAGTGGAGTTGAAACAGTTGCGCGACCGATTTTTTTGTAATCGTAAACTTTTTCAATGTAATAGTCTAAAACGCCTTCTATTTCTTTTATGTGGTCCTTTTCCTCAAGCATTCTAAGGAGTCCCACAATCTCATCACTTACTCTGCCTTTGAAAATCTCGTCGATAATCTGAAGCTTCTCTTCTTTATTAATCTTTGGATGATTCATCATCTGAGAAAAGCCGTCATCTTTTTTAACAACTTCGATTACACCTTCTGCTTCTTTTAAGAAGTCATCGACTCTTCCTGATTCCACAGCTAACTCAAACAACGCATCACCGTATACGTTTGAGACTAATTTAGCCATGTTTTTTCACCCATTTCCTTAAGTGTTTGCTCTACTAAGGTATTCTGAATTGTTGTATCGATGTTGGCAGCTACAACCTTCTGTGCCATTACAGCAGCTACAGAAATCATCTCCTGCTTAACCTCGTCTGCAACCTTCTTCTTCTCAAGCTCTGCCTCTTCGTTAGCTCTTGCTACGATGGCAGCTGCTTCTTCCTTAGCATCGCTTACAATCTTGGTTTCATTCTTCAAGGCTTTTTGTCTTGCTTCACTTAGGATAGCATCTCTTTCTTTTGAAATATCCTTAAGCTTTGCTTCGTACTCCGCCTTTAGCTTTTCTGCCTCTTCCTTATCGTTCTTTGCATCTGCAATATCCTTTGCAATGCCTTCTTTTCTGTCCTTAAGCAGCTTTCTAGCTGGGTTGAACAGCATGTTGGACATTATAAGGAATAGGAAGAATACTGCAATGGCTAAAAGTACTGCATCATTAAGCAATTGTGCATCTAAGTCAAATAGTCTTTCCAACTTTTAGCCCTCCTTTTTCATTTTTTCTTCCTAGATTTATTAGCCAACTAGAGGCTGTACAAAGAGTAACAGAAGGGCGATAACTAAGCCATAAAGACCTGTTGTCTCGGCAACGGCCTGACCAAGTAACATAGTAGACATGATCTGTCCCTGTGCTCCTGGATTACGTCCAACGGCTGCTGCACCGTGACCTGCTGCAATACCCTGGCCGATACCAGGACCAATACCAGCGATAACTGCGAGACCAGCACCAATTGCTGAGCAAGCTTTAATTAAGTCTGTACCTGAAATGTTCATAAATGTTTTCCTCCTAAAAAGTATTATTCTTTTCAGTCCTCTTAAGAATCACCATAAGACTGAGTAATGTACGTCATTGTTAACATACAGAAAACGTAGGTCTGAATTGCACCTGAGAAAATATCAAAGTATACATGCAATGCTGCAGGCCATACTAAGGCGAACTTTCCTAGCAATCCATATACAAGACCCATAATGATTGTTCCTGAAAGAACGTTTGCAAATAAACGTAGTGACATTGAAATAGGCACCGCAATATCAGAAATGACATTGATAGGAAGCCAAATTGGCAACCATGGTGGCAATGGTGAACATTTATCCACCCAAATGTCCTTTGCACTCTGATGCCTTACCTTTACTACATGAATGCAAACAAAGGTAATTAATGCAAGAGCCAGTGTTGTACCGTAATCGGCTGTTGGTGGTCTTAGGCCAACCAAACCAGATAAGTTGGATACCAAAATGAAACAGAATATGGTACATATCCAGTTTGCAAACACTGGTGCGTGCTTACCCATACTTCCTTCCACTATGCTATCTAGGAGTCCTACAATAAGCTCCAGAATATTTTGGAAGGTATCAGGAACTTCAGTGGCATGCTTCAGCTTGCGATTGGCAATTATGGAAAAGAATACCAATGAAAGCCACACGATTAAGATGCAAACATGTGAGGTTGTGATCCAAACCTCCTGTCCAAATATTTCATACTTGAACAGACCTTTTATCATGTCCACAGTATCGCTTGAGGCCAGTAAAATTCCTTCTGTCACACTTTCACCTCCTTTTCACTATTTATTTCTAAATCTTCATTGCTTTCCATATCTTCATGTTTCTTTTTGAAAGCTTTTATTAGCAAAGGCTGTGCGTAGGCACTAACCTTGAGCCCAAGTACACCGATGATCGCTGTAAACATGTTTCCAAGTTTAAAAAACGTCATCCCTATCATAATTGCACACAAGACAAAATATCTCGCCACCGATTTAAATGAAAGATACTTGTCATGTCCAGGACCTATTCTCACTGATTCCTCAATAATCATCGCTATGTGAATGGCCATGCCAATAGCACATCCGATTCCAATTAAAAGTCCTGTAGTATATCTAAGTTTGTCATTTACAAACCAGACACCGATGATCTCAACCAGCAATCCATACAGAAGGATTCCTAAAATCAAGCCCGGCAAGGCTTGATTCAATCTCTTCATCCAATTAATCATCCTTTACCTCTTGACTTTGTTTTGCTTCTTCTTCCAGACGTCTCGCACGCTGCCCCGGAGACTCCGGATTCTTGAGATAACCCCTAACCATTCTGTAGGCGCCATTAAATGCCGCAACTATGCCTATCAGAATGCCTGCTATCGTATATCCCTTGGAGCCAAAGTTTTTAGTCAAAACTGCTCCAACTATGGTGCACAGCAATATTGGCGTTATAACGTTAAGACCAAATTGCAACACCAGCACCAGGGAATTTGCTACTTCCCGATTTTGTTTTCTCTTGTCCTTCAATGTTGTCTCCTATAAAATCCAACAATTATAGTGTCATTTTAATTTCTCGATTTGTGTGCTGATACTGATAAAACTCCACACCTGCTGCTCTAAGCATTCTCTTAGATGCTATAACTGATGGTGTGTTTTCATATTTGTCGCTATCGTAAATTATTGTCTTGATACCAGACTGAATAATTGCTTTAGCACACTCATTACATGGAAAAAGAGATACATACAACTTTGAGCCTTCAAGCGAACCACCCCTATAGTTCAATATTGCATTAAGCTCGCTGTGTGTTGTGTAGAAATACTTATTCTCCAGAGGGTCTCCTACTCTTGCCCAAGGAAACTCGTCGTCTGAACATCCATTTGGAAAACCATTGTAACCCATGGATAGAATCTTATTATCCTGGCTAACAATACAAGCTCCAACCTGTGTATTTGGGTCTTTAGATCTCATACCCGATAATACTGCAACGCCCATAAAGTACTCATCCCAGCTAATATAATCTAGTCTCTTATCACTCATGGTATTCTCCTCCAATACAATATAAATTATGCCTCTAATACCCTCATTAACTTCTCAATTGATGCCTTTAAGACCTCATAGCACAGTCCGTATGTCTGTACTGAACCACCATATGGATCCATCACCTCGAGCTCGTCCCCTACCAGCTCATTTAAGAGGCGTGTATTTTCCTCTGTGGCATTAGTGTATTCACTTAATATCTTTTGCCTCTGGCTTTCTTCCATGGTAATCACAAGTGTGTTCTCGGAGAAATCCGAGTCCATCAGCTGCTTGGAAGAATAATCCGAAAGCTTACATCCATTACTTATTAAAACTGCCTCAACCTTTTGATTTAAAGGTTCTGGGAACTGGACAATCAAGCCTCTGGCCTCACAAATTATGGGCCTATCGTGGGCTATAGCATGAAATATAGCTGTAGCCATAGGTGCTCTGGATGTGCCACTTCCCGAAGCAAAAATAACTCTATTAATATTTTTCATATCCATATTCTCCTGGGCAAGTCTCCCTAGACCTCGATGGTCTTTTGCCCTGCTGCCTTAAGCAACCTGTTCATAATAGCCTGACCCATCTTTGGAGTGGCAAAACTCTCTGAATAGATTAGGTCAACTTCAAGCTCATCAAATCGTCTGAGAATATCGTATAGATTGTGAGCTATACTACTCTCATCTGAACGATTTCCAATAACAAGCACCTCTCCCTCAGAGTATCTATCCGCAGTCTCAGATGTAGCAATAATGCCCACCTTTTTACCCTCTTTAAGTGCTTCTCTTGTCAATTGATTAATCTTGCCAACTACTGTATCTTCCTCACCTGAGATGATTGTCAAATCACCCTTTGGTGCGTAGTGCTTGTATCTCATACCCGGTGCCTTAGGCTTTGCTCCACTGGTAGTTCCCTTGTCATTGTAGACAATACCAGGGTCCATCCTAACCTCACCAACTACTTCCCTAAGCATATCCATATTGATGAAGCCCGGTCTAAGAATGGTAACTACATCCTCAGTCAAGTCAACGATTGTAGACTCAAGACCTATGTCAACTGCTCCACCATCCAATATAGCCTCTATCTTGCCAGACAAATCCTCATATACATGGCTAGCCTTGGTAGGACTAGGTCGTCCTGATGTATTAGCACTAGGAGCAGCTATCATACATCCGCTCTCCTCAATAAGCGCTAAGGCCACTGGATTGTTAGGCATCCTCACTGCTACTGTATCAAGTCCACCAGTAGTCTCATATGGGATAACCTGATTTTTATTGCATACCATGGTAAGTGGTCCTGGCCAAAATGCATCAGCAAGTAATTTTGCTGTCTTAGGTAAATCCTCTGTAATATCTTCTAACTGAGAAAACTTTGCTATATGTACAATTAAAGGGTTATCCGATGGACGACCCTTTGCTGCGTATATCTTACGCGAGGCCTCTTTATCGGTGGCATCTCCTCCCAAACCATAAACCGTCTCGGTTGGGAAAGCTACTAGCCCACCGCTTTTTAATATCTCAGAAGCCTCTCTGATATACTCCATATTTATTGGCTCCTCAGAAACATCCATAATCTTAGTAATCATACTCAAAATTATATCACTTTTCCCTTAGAACACAATATTTTTAGATTGTGCAACCCCTTGTAAAATGGGGAAATTCTATGATTTTTCTGTGTCTTACATGTCTTATAAATATTTAGCAATGACATTCCATGTAGCTGAATTATCGAAGCCCTTCTTCCAGAATGCCCCACCTGCAAGACCATAGCTATCCATTATTTTTAACTTCTGTTCGATTGAATTCTCATCCTCAATCCAAATCTTGTAGAATTTGTCTCCATCTGCAAACTCCACATAATACTGACCAGCCTCATCTGACCATTCAGGTGTCAGTCCGTTAGTTCTAATAAATGACTGTATAGCATCTAATCCGTATGCCTTGCTATCGATAATGCCGCCATCTCCATTAACCTGCCATACTCTGCAGTAGAATGGCATTCCAAGGATAACCTGCTCTGCTGGTACCTCTTCAAGAGTAGCAGCAACACCTTCCTCAACAAATCCTATTGATGCAACAGAGCCTGCCTCTGAGCTTCCATTTGTGTGCTCGTCATATCCCATCATTACCACATAGTCGGCATATTTAGCCTGCTCTGCTCTGTTGTAATGTGGAGTATATTTTGGCATGTAATTATCTACTGATAAAATAATATCGTTCTTCTCGCACTTGATAGAAAGCTCCTTGATAAACTGGATAAATCCATCGGAAGCCTCTTTTGATACCTCTTCGAAATCTATATTGATTCCATCCAAGCCATAAGTAATAGCCTGTGCAAGAATATTGTTAACAAGCGCATCTCTTGAAGATGTTGTATTTAATACTGTAGTTGTCTCAATGTCACTATTCTCAAAATCGCTTACAAGTCCCCAAACCTGCACATTATTAGAATGGCAAACACTTACGTAATTGGCATTTGCTAGAGATGCTATGCCACCCTTGTTGTCATTTAAGTGGAACCATGTAGGGGAAATAACATTAATATTTCCTGAATTAGTAAGCACTGTAGCAATATCAGCATTAGCTGACTGAGATGTAACCTGATGCCAGAGAAGTGAAATATCACTTCCTATGGAAATATGATTGTAAGTCCTATCTGGAAGAGATGACTCTACAGTCTTAGCTGTTGGCTCAGTGAATTTGCTATTAGGAATGTATCCCATAACTCCCTTTGCTGAAACAACAAAGCTCCAATCCTTATCCTCAGAAACACGGATTACATTTAACTCTTCATCCTTTTCAACATCCTCTAAGATAGGGCTCTTTCTGCCGTTAGAGATTCTGATTGAAGTATCATTTTTTGCTGTAGCAACCTGCTTTTCATATCCAGCTGTCTCGATAACAATTCTGTCTGGATTCTCAAAAAGAGTGTATTTAAAATCAGATAAAATCTGAAGATAATCAAGCGCAATAAATACTGCATCTCCCTGCGCAACTACTACTGGCTCACCAAGGGAATTATTGCTCTTATCAACCACATAATCAGCACTTCCTAAAGTCGCAGAATATACCTCACTGTCAGTAGCATATCTAAGTGTTATCTCTGATGGGTCATATACATAGCCGTTGTCGATATTGGCCTTTACAAAGCCAAGCTCAAGATATACATTACCCTCATTTTTAATAGCATTGGCATTTGGTAATTCTGCTCCTGTTTCATCCTGAGACTTTTTATACTCGCCATTCAAAACAACTGAGACTTCATTTTCATGTGTGTTCTGATACCACTCTGTCAGCTCAACATGCTCATTTGTAAATGAATATTTTTTGAATGCAAGAAGACCTACTAATACAACTGTAAGAAACAGTGCAACTGATCCTATGTAGTAATATCCTCTTGGGATGTAACTTTTCTTTTTTCTCCTACGATTGTAGTGGTTATTTCTATGATTACGATTATAGTTATGGTGACTTTGATTCATATGCGTCTCCCTTTCTCTCATATACTGTAAAAGTATAGCAAATCACCTAGTGAAATTCCACTTTTCGCCCTATTATATGGCAGAAAAAAAGAGAGTGTTTGTTACACTCTCTTTTCATATCATATTCGTTACCAAATACTTCAATTTTTATCGGTTCTTCTTATTATCTTTTTCTACTAATAAATAACGATATTATTTTCCTATCTATACTTCTCCTTTCCGCAGCTACCTATAATAAATTAATGATGTCTTCAAAGTTCTCTTCCTTTAATGAAAATGGATTATCTATTTTAGGCAAGTTATTAAGCCTACACCTGTAAGATTCATAAAAAAGTTGTTGTGCTTCCTTGTCTCTACCCAGTTGGCAAAATTTAATGTTTTCCATATCAAATCTTTTAATAATATTTTTTCGTATGAATTCATGGAAATCACGTCTTTGCCATGGCATAAAACTACCTATAATAATTTTGTTCTCACATATGTTAAAAACTGCTGCAGTATTATTTCCCAAGACTCCTAAATCTACTATCACATATCCTCTTTCACTAGCTAGCAATTCTATTGCCTCTTCTACACTGTTTGTCAAAATATATTTAACACCCTTGTATTTGTATCCTATGCTCCTTCCTATTGATATCTGATTTTCTCCAACCATTCCAAGCAAACTACTTTCCTCTTTCAGTTCGATAAAAGTCACATTCTCTCTCAGACAGGAGCCTATAAAATTAGCTATTGCAAGTGAAATAAAAGTACAGCCCAACTTAGGTGCTACTGCAGATACACATATGGTTTTTCCCTTATTGTTGTTGTCTTTTTTGTTTTTTATTTTATTAAATATAATCCTTTTCATTTTTAAAAATCGCTGTGAATACTTTCTCTTCTTCTTTTGATAAATCCATGGAATTTCCAGTTAGTGGATACATGTAGACTCTTTTTTTAAGTTCCTTGGCTTTTTTAATAGAAGTTATTTTGTTAGAAAAATTATTGATTATATATACATTTTTCTCCTTAATCCATGGAGGATAAATCATGTTTTGTTGCCAAGGACTGCCGCTTATCACATAGATTAAAATATCCACAGATAGCAGTATATCCGTTGCATCTTTTCCACAATCAAGAACACGCAACCCAATAGGAGGCTTGTGCTTTTCAATAGCATCTCCATAGTTCATGATGCCTCTAAAGCAATCGTGGTATAAAACGCCTTCTTCTAATCTTGCGCTCTTCATAGATTTCCAAATATCATTAACAGTATTCTTTCTTAAATCCTCGTAATAGGTATCTATTTTTCTTTTATTGAAAAATTTACATAGAGATATCGCAATATGTGTGGTACCTACTGATGTGCCAGAACCTACTACTGCGATTCTTTTATCAAGATGCTTCTTCCCAAATTTTTCATTTCCCTTACTCCCTATTAAAGCTATCAACTGTTCCTTCAGCACTGATATGCTTTTAGTCCTTAATTCCACATTTTCAGCTGTAGCTTTTTCTATCAAATAGGCTAATTTATAATCATCTTTTGCATAACTATTGCTTCGCATAAAATCTATCACTTTGCCTACGGCATAGATGTCGCATCGCTCGTCTAGAAAGCCTCCTCTTAATTGCTCTGGAGCCGCCCAATTTGGGGTTCCCTGAGGCTTCATCTGCCTACATTCTGATTTTCTCATAGATATACCAAAATCAATAAGGCGAATCGTTTCCTCCTGAATAATCAAATGATCCGGCTTCATATCAAGATAAAGTACAGGCTCTCTACCTGCCTTATGCAAAAGTTCCACAATAGAGCAAATCTCTACTGCAAACTTTATCAATTCATCTTTCGTGATTACTTTGCCAAGCAAGTACTCCCTCAATGAAATTCCATCTATATATTCTTCAATCAAATAATAGACTTCTTCATCTTCTTCTACTTCATAAATGGTGGGTAATAGGGTCGAATTAAACCCTTGTAAAAGATGTGCTTCGGATAGGATGCTGTGTGCATCAGGACTAGCCTTGGAAATGGCCTTCAGAATCCTGAGTGCTCCTATCTTCTTGTGTCTGACAAGCACCACTGCGGTAGCTGCTGACTGTTGCAGTGTCTTAATAATCTCATACCTGTCATCCAAATTGATATTAATCAATATATCAGCTCCTTCCATCTGGAAAAAGCATCTTGCGCTAAAATTTATATCACATAAAAAATTATATTGCAAGCATATTTTTTAATTGACAACTTTTCTGTAACTGTTGTGGTTTAATAAAAATTTAAGATTTTTTCACTGTTTTTATATGCCTCTTTCCTTTACTTTCCGATATAATATATATATAATAGTCGAACAAGAAACGTAATAGCATCTTTTTCGATTCGGGAGGTGATTTTATGAAGATTGAAAAAATCAACGAGAACCAGATCAGATGCACTCTTTCAAGAGAAGATTTAATTAGCCGTCACATCAAGCTATCTGAGCTTGCTTATGGCTCTGCCAAGGCAAGAGAACTATTCAGAGAGCTTATGGAGCAAGCATCATATCAATACGGATTTGAAGCAGAGGATATCCCTCTAATGATAGAAGCAGTACCACTTTCGTCTGAGTCCATTGTTCTACTTGTTACTAAGGTAGAAAATCCTGACGAGTTAGACACTAGATTTTCTAGATTCTCAGAGGATGAGGACGACGATTACGACTATGATGACGATGAGGCAACAGCTAGCAAGACAAAGCCATTTAACGAGACTTCTGCTAGCGACATACTTAACATGTTCAATAGTCTACTAGAAAAGGCAGCCGACGCTGCCAAGGCTTTCCCAGAGCAGGCAGCTAAAAAAGGATTGCCAGTTGATATCACTAAGATGTTTGTATTTGATAATCTTGATGATGTCATTAGACTTTCATCAATCCTGGCTACCTTCTATAACGGCAAAAACTCTCTTTATAGGAGTCCATTTGATGGTCAGTACTATCTGGTAGTTAGCAAAACAGATGATACACCAGAGGTATACAACAAAGTTTGCAACATTCTTTCAGAATACAGTGATCAGCAGAATTATGTAGTAGGTACAGCACAGTATATGTCTGAGCACTACGACACAATGATTCAGGATAACGCTGTACAGAAGCTTGCAATGATATAACAACCCTCAAGCCCAAGAAATCTTGGGCTTGTTTTTTTGGAATACTGAGGGAAGACACGCCATCAAAAGATTTGCTTAGCAAATAGGGCGTGTCGTGGCAAACAAAAAAGACTAACAGCTAATGCTGTTAGTCTTTTTATATTTGCTTTAATTAGCCCTGTGAGATAGCTCCTGTTGGGCAAACACCTGCGCAAGTACCGCAATCAACACAAGCACCTGCATCGATATTGAACTGTGAGTCGCCCTGTGAGATAGCTCCTACTGGACACTCTGGCTCGCATGTACCACATGAAACGCATGAATCAGAAATAACGTATGCCATGATTAAACTCCTCCTTAATATTTGTTATTAATAAAAATTATCAATTTCGCAACTGATGTGTTTACTATACACCTTAATTGTGTCTAAATCAAGAACATTTTTGTATTTTTAAAAATCCCTTAGTTTTACTGCCTTACACGGGTTCGCTATGACTAACTTCAATTGAAATCAGCTAACAAAAGTTCAAATTGTGTACACAACTATTTTATCAGTTGTATGCAATAGAATTGTATATTATCAACAACAATTAATATATGGCGTTGATAAATATTTTCAACCATGTTATCATCTGAAACTAGGAGATAATAAAGAAAGGAAGGAACATATAATGGCAAGAGTTTCTAAGTCAACTATGATTGGCGAGCTTCTTCAGATTGATGCTGATGTAGCTCCTATCTTACTTAATATCGGTATGCACTGCCTTGGATGCCCATCATCTCAGATGGAGACAATCGAGGAGGCAGCTATGGTACACGGTATCGACGCTGATGACCTCATCGAAGAGATCAACACATTCCTTGATTCAAAGGCTTAATAAGTAAGAAAAAAGAGTATCGCATTTGCGATACTCTTTTTATATCAAACCATTTTAAATTCTATTCATTTTCAAAAATATCTAGTAATTCGCTGAAGCTACTTACTTCACAATCAGGAACATAATCATCGGTAACAGGCTCTTGTTTACAGCTTATTCCTTGACGCAGCCATATTGTCTTAAATCCAATTTCCTTTGCTGGAAATATGTCATTATCTAATCTGTCTCCTATCATGACAGCATCTTCAGGTCTACAATCAGCTTGTTCTAATGCTCTCATAAATATTTCCCTATCGGGCTTCTCTAGACCTTCAGTTTCAGATAGTAAGCATATGTCAAAATATCTAATCAACCCGTCTTTTTCTAATCTCTCATAAGTAATACTTGGCTGATTTGCAATGACTCCAATTTTATACTTCATACGAAGCTTTTCTATTGTTGAAATCACATCTGGATATAGCTTTTCTTTATCTGCATAATATGGTGTTGTCTCTTCTATTCCATATTTATTTCTTACTGCAGCAAATGGAGATTTAGCGTATGCTGCCGCTGCATTCATCATATCATCGTAAAATATTTCAGCAGTTACATCGTAATCATTATCACTTAATAATGCCTCTACTCTATCCTTATCTGCATCGGTCTCATCATATATCGTATTTCCGATATCAAAAAACAACCATTTTACGTCCATCCCTTACCCCTTTACAACATAATCAGCTAACTTACTTGGTGAATACATATTTACATAATGTCTCTCTGCAGGAAAATATCTATTCTCATATTTTTCCTTTATATCATCGGCTGTTCCAATATATCCGTCTCGCTTTAAAACTCTCGTTAATCTCTCAGATTCTGGAACATCAATATAAATCATATAGTCAAATACCTGGGACAATTCTTCCCTTTGAAGAAAAATACCTTCTATTAAAACTACACTGCCTTCCTTTATATCAACGGACTTCTTCTCATACCTATCCTCATTTTTATCATATAATTCGATAAGGCCAGTAAACTTTCCATTTTTCTTTATTGGATTTATAACATTTTCCAACAAATAGTCATATCGCCACTGCAAATTATAGTAGCATTCCCACTCGGCATAGTTATCATTGTATCTAATATTCTTGGGATGTATAAAATCATCTATATGAAGCACTTCTGTATGAATATTATCCTTTGATAATTGTTCGTAGATTTCTTCTGATATAGAGCTCTTTCCTGCTCCACCAAGTCCATCAATTCCGACAATAACTGTCTTTCCGTCTGTTAGCTTTTCTTTAATTTTTTCTAGCATGTAATGTAAAAATCTCCCATTATTCTCATTTACTAATAAAACTCTTATAGAAAAGGGAGCCGCAGCTTTCGCTACGACTCCGGGGAATAATTTTGGCGATTATATCAAATAATTGACTTATCTTACTTGTTTAACTTCTTTAAATCAGTAGGCATCTTTGGCTGATGATGCAAACACATACATCGAGTATCTGCTGTTGCCTTTGCTGTAGTTCTAGCCACTTTCTCTAATACATTTGCCACAACATCTTTTTTCATATTCATATGCAAATCCTCCCTTTGATGTTCACATTGAATAAATGGATTATACCCCTTGTAAAGCCATATTCACTTGTCGTGTTGAAATTAGCAGTCTGCATGTAATTTTTCAGTCTTTTCGTATAGTACAACTACTACAGTAAACTCATTCTCCTCATTCTTTATCAATACATCCCCATCATATTCCTTAGCCGCCATCTTAATTGACGGAATCCCCATTCCATGATTGTTTTTATCTTCTTTTGTTGTCTCTATATCTCCAGAACTATTTTTATTTACAGCTCCAATACAGCTATTTTTTATGCAGATATGAAGCATGTTCTTTTCATAGCTCATTTCAAGTCCAATATATCTATTATTACTATCTACCTTTACACATGCCTCTATAGCATTCTCCAGTAGATTTCCAAGAATAATGACAATATTCTCATTTTTAAAGGGTAACTCAGTAGGAATAAATACATTGGCATTAAAATCTATTCCCAGTTCCTTAGCCATGGAGTACTTATAATTAATAAGGGAATCTACAACAATATTTCCTGTTCTTGATATATCACCAGTTTTTATAAGTTTACCATCATTAAGTAGATTCTCTATGTAATCCCTGGCATCATTTGCATTGCCAGAATCGATCATCCCCATGAGACTAGTCAGATGATTTTTCATATCATGACGGAGTCTTCGTAGTTCCTTGTATGTAGCCTCCTGTTCGGCTGTTTGTCTGCTACAAAGCTGAATCTGCTGCACAAAAAGTCTATTCTGTGCCTGCAATTGTACAGTTCTATTTACCCAGTCGTATGAATCAAAAATCACATAATTTGTTAAAAGCAATACCACACTGGCGCAGGCTGCAAAGCCATCATATTCTGGATATTTTCTAGAGACATCTACACTTTCCATCTCAAAATAAATGCTTACTACTGGAATCCAAGCAAGTATAAAAAATGTTTTAAGTGATATTTCCTTACTAAACCTATCTTTCTTATATTTATCTAAAGCAATAACTATTAATAGCACACTCATCTGGGATAAAAAGTCTGCCACTCTATCAGATACTATATAGGAAATACCAGTGCAATCTATTGTAATGCCAATAATAGATTCAACAATCATCCATATCGTACAAATTATTATTGCGGAAAATACTTTCATAGTTAAGGATGCTTTTTTTGTAACAACCGCTATCACAAACCAAAAAAGCATATTTCCAAGCAATAAGTACGGGCCTCGAAATGAAATATTATTTATTGTAGTTGCAACATAAATGTAATATAGCATCCAAAGAATTATACTTTTAATGTCTTCTTTTTCAGAACCCAGCAACACCCCCATCCACTTTCTTGAAATCAGAACTTGAAACAAAGCTACTAAAAGCCCTGAAAACAAAGCCATATAATTAGTCATTTTACAATTGCATTCCCCCTGCTAGTTCGCACAATTTTCGCCTCACAACTGACCTCCTATCCTCGCTAATTCTCAGCACTAATTCGTCATAATTGTGCTCTAAAACCACCTCGGAATAAGTCATTCTTTTTACGTATGAATAGTTTACCAAAAAAGATTGATGTATGCGTATAAAATGCTTGTTTATTTTTTGTATTTCTTTTTCTATATTATTGAGCTTTCCATAGAAGGACCTTTCGGTTCCATCGTTCATACGAATATTAATCAATCGCTTGTTACTTTCGAAATACACTATCTCCTTTATTGGCACAGTATATTCTTCCTTGTTGTAACTATATGCAAATAGATTGTCCAATCCCTCTATTTTTTTTATTGCCTCAGCACAGTACCGCTGCAGTTGTTCAAGTTGAATAGGCTTTGAGATAAATCTAAAAGGCTCTACCTCAAATAACTCTTTTAAATAATCATCATAACTAGATATATAAATAATAAGTGTATATCTATCTAACTGACGTATTCTTCTGGCGGCTGTTATGCCATTCATTTTCTTCATCTCTATATCAAGAAACATCATGCTATAACGCTGACCATTTTCAATACTTTTTACTAGTGTTTCTCCATCGAAAAAAACATCTATCTCCGGTTTCTTTCCATAATTCACACTTTCTTGCTTAATTATTTCTTCTACCTTCGAAGTAAAACTTATATCATCATCACAAATAGCTATTTTCATTTCTGCCTATTAAACCTCAAATTCCTATAGTATACAAACCATTACACGATGATATATGTACAAAGCGCAATGATAGTATCAACTCCATAAGAGTCTAATCTATTTTTATGCCTGAGCTATACTTCCAACACAAAGTATTCTGAAATCAAGAAGGAGAAAATTCAGCACTTTTGTGTCGGAAGCCTCAAAATGAGTTCGTTAGATAAACACGACTAGCTCATAGCTACAATCTGGGTTACCACTGTCGTCAACATCAAAACATGGATTGAAACAATATTAACTATTGTCTCTCGGTATGAAAGATTTTTCAATATAATTTAACTGATACTTATTTTATTTCTCATAAAAGTTTCTTTTTCATAACTTCTGCGACCGATCTCGCAAGATCAATCCCCTTAACTTTGGCTTTGTGACCTCAGTGGCTACTAAAAAATAATTATTGTTAACATAGGCAACCCAGGTAGCATCAAATTTTACCTTAGATATTTTCGCAAACTAAAATCGATTTGATATTCTTATTCTCATATCGATTCAGAAGATATCTTATTCCTGTTTCACCAACCATATATCCCATAGGATTAATTGTTGCTTGTGTGCCCATACAGCTATACCCATCTTCTTTAGCCTTTTCAAATATCTGCTGTGTATATTTTTTATCCATTCTCTCTCCTGTTAATCTTTCAAATGAAATCAAATAGTCTAGGAGAGCAAAATTTCCATGACATAGGGAATAATTATTTACGTTTATATTACTTGCCTCTATTAATTTCTTATATTCCCTTAAATCTCTGAACAATTCCTCCTCTGTATAATCAATATCTATATCCCCTAGGAACTCCTCTTTATACCAAAACAATCTAGCTTGCATAATTCCGCATGAACCATGACACCAATTGTGTGAGCTACTTCCATCTGCTTTTCTATTATCAATCCAATTGAAATCAGATACTTTTAACTTTTTTTCTTTCTCCCATGCTTTCTTAATTAAGATGGAAAATCTATCATCTTTTACAACTCGATTCATGCAAAGCAAAGATGTCATTAGTCCGGTGTATCCGTGAGGGAAACTTGCAAAACTACAACTGTCATCCATCTTTTGATTCTTGTAATTGTCCATAAAATGATAGGTTATAGCTGTTATTATTTTTCTGCTAAAATAATTCTCTTTATAGTCTCCGTAATAATAAAGAACCGCTGAATGAACGCCAGATAATAAATCATAGCAATTCGTATATGCGATATTTTTTTCAATCAACTTCTCCAGTGATTCCTTTAATCCAAACAACTCTATTCCAGGTATGGTTTCTACCTTTTTTATAAATGAATACATTCCTGTAAGACCACAGAAATAGGAAATATCATAGGATTCTAACTTTCCTAGGTCATACTCTCTTTTCATTGTTTTTAATATAAGTTGCAAGATAGCTACAGCATTTCTATCTCCTGTATTCAACCACTCAGTGTAGTACATAAGACCTATTCCACTGACACCTGAATACAATGACCAATCTGCCATTGCATACTCCAACTTCTCCTGGTCATTTACTATAAGTCCCAGCCATGCAATCGTATTATCTTTGCCTAAAATTATATTTCTATCAACATTATCTCTTAGCACTTCTTCTGAAGCAGGACTAGCTTTTATTGCTTTAGTTTCCATGCCTTTTTCTTGATAGTTAACGCTAGTAGCTTTGCTTAGAAGCATTGCGTTATAAATCAGATTTTTTTGCTCTTCAATAGTGTTGTCAGATGTTTGATATTCGATTATGTCTTTTATGGCCGTTATATCAAAATCTCTTATATCCATAATTTTATCCATAGAAGAATCAGCTGAACTATATGCGCATTTATCCTTGGCTCTCCAATAGACGTTTGGAACGATTCTCGACTCTACCTTATCGATATTTCCTTCAATGTACTTGTAAATCTTTTGCTTATTGCTTCTAAAAATTTCATTAGCATCATTGAAGCCTTGTATTATATCTTTTCCGCAGTCAATAGACATGTCAAAAACAGGAACAAGACCTGTAGCCATAGTTCCGTACATTAGCTTTTTAGTAGCATTATACTGGGCATCATATTCTGGCTTTTGAATGTATAAAAATAAATATGATGCAAATATTGTCTCTATATCCTTTATTACAGGATAAACCCCTTTGACAATTAAATTCTCAAAGTGCAAATCATTAATTCCAAGGATGTAGGTTACATAAATCAGCTTTCCATAGTTATAGTAAAACTGTTTTATTTCCCCCTGAGAATTAACGGATTTCTGCTCAACAAATTTCAGCCATGTTCCTTCATCAGCATTTAAGGAATCATATATTCTCCTGTATTCTTCTCCTAAAAAAACAGCCGCAAACCCCTTAAAAAACTCAATATTTCTATTGTACGTTTGCTTGAAAATTATTTTGCTTTCCTTTGTGAACTCAATAGATAATACGCTTTTACTATTCATAACTAACCCACCAATCTACTTTCTCCCTTTAAAATCAAAGCCGCTTAGGAACATCCCCAAGCGGCTTAGAAAGAATCCTATCCGAGAATTGTTTACAATGTTGTGAAGTTTATAGTTTCTTAGTCTTTAAAAAAAGATTTGTATGTGCATCTAAATAATTAATAAAAGCAGCATTAGGTATTCTGCTTAGGTCTTTTCTCTTTAATAGGATTATTAGTGGATTCTATCATTTAAAGCCTGTTCTATTCGTCTCCTTGTAATTTTTCCCCCTTTTCCATGTCATTTTCCACAGCTAAGCCATCTCCTTTTTCCCAAATTTATATACTGAAAGCATAAGAGCCAGTATAAACATAACTACTGCGCATGGTAAAAATGGTAACAACTGAAATCTTGCACTGTCAGTTTCAGTTGTAAAATCTCTAAGGGAACAGGAAATCAAATATCCACTATAGCAGTATGGATACAAAATCCATGCGCCTGTATTTGCAACTAAAATTCCTGGAAGCACCAGAAAAATATTTACCCCTATTGATATAATTGGCTTTTCAAAAACCACTGTTATTGCCCACATCAGTGCCACTGCTGGAATCATCGTTAAGAATAATTTCACACAGCAAGTCACTAAATAGAAAAGAGGAATGTCCTCCGAAATATTGTGGCTTGAAATTGCTATTTTCCCAGCAACTATGAAAATTACAAAGAATACTAAAATCTCCAGGAATAGGAATGTAAGGATTACAGCAAATTTCGCCAATGATAATTTTGCTCTATCTACTGGCAATGCCAACATTTTTAGAATTCCATTATTTTGAGTTTCCCTGGCAGATATCATTACACATACTACAATCATACTCAGTGGCAGCAGGTAGTATGCATACACTAGGGCGCTTTGTATAAACATTGCTGGCCAAGCGCTTGTATACTCAGGTGTAAAATACTGGCTTAAGTTTGATATTCCTGATGCCACCACTAAAATCGGCGCAATAAATATAAGTGGTACAATCCATGACCTTTTTATCTTTTTAAATTCTATCGCTAACATTATGTCCCCCTTAGTCTGATTTTTTATTTTCAGCAATCACAATACCAATCACGAAAAAAACTATGGTTTCTAATATTGCTATTGCTATAACAACCAAATCACTTTTTGCCGTCATAGCAATAGCAGGTTTAAACATTACTATAAATGGATGACACAAAACAAATTTGGCCTCACTACCTTGTAATGCAACTGCACTTAAGAATCCTGCCACACCAATACCAATTGTCACCCATATACTTTCAAATACTGATGATGTCATCAGCATGAAGCTTATAACCGGCAAAGATGTAATATATGAATATAAGACAAACATTAGAAACACTCCCATATCAAATTTATCAGAACCCAGTTTGCTTATACCTATCCACATCAATGCAGAATTTTGAATCACTATCGCTACAAAAAATGTGCTTGTTATTATGAGAAATTTTGCTACAAAAACTTTCCACATGCTTATTGGAAGCACATACATTTTCTTAATAGCTAATCCTGAAAACTCCATGTTATATGCAATACTGGTTGCTATTACAATTGCAAACATGTTGATTACCATTATCATTCCGTATAGCTGTGTTAGAAGTACGTCCATTGGATCAAGTGGCATGCTTAAAAGTGTATTTCCACGAATTTTATAATTTAAAAGCACATATAAGGCTCCTACTATTCCGGTTATAAATAGGATAGCTACAAGTCCTGTTCTCTTTTCCTTTTTCAGTTCAAGGACAATCATAATACTGCCCTCTGCTTCCTGCGGCTATTATCCGCATCTATCATGGAAAGGAACATTTCCTCCAAATTGTTATCATTAAATCCTTGCATTTTTGCTTCAGCTCTCAGTTCCTCTATACTGCCTTCAAATAGAAGCTTTCCATGGTTTAAAATTCCAATGTCATCTGCCATCAACTCGATTTCTGAAAGCATATGTGAGGAAATCATAATTGTGCAGTTGTACATCTTTGGCAATTCCTTTATTAGATTTCTAATCTCGTGAATTCCTGCTGGATCAAGTCCATTTGTTGGCTCATCAAGAATTAAAATTGGTGGTCTTCCAATCAATGCTCCTGCCAGTCCTAGTCTCTGCTTCATTCCAAGGGAATACTTCTTCACCAGTCTGTCTCCAAACTCTGAAAGTCCCACAAGCTCCAGCGCATCATCCACATCCTTTTTCTTTAGATTTAAAATCTTTCTTATTATCTCTAGATTCTCTCGACCAGTCAGATTCGGATAATATGCTGGAGACTCAATAAATGAACCTACATTTCTTAGGATTTCTATTCTATCTTCTGGCATCACCTTTCCATTTACCTGAAATCTTCCTGATGTAGGCTTTGCCATTCCAAGAAGCATTTTCATGGTAGTAGATTTTCCTGCTCCATTTGGTCCCAAGAAACCATAAATTGTTCCTTTCCTAACATGAATATTTACTCTGTTAACTGATACGAAGTTTTTATATTTTTTCGTAAGGCCTACAGTACTAATCATATTTTTAGTAAGCATTTTCTACCTCCCTTTTCATTGCAATATCATTTCATGCTTCTAGCATATAACTCCATCCTTACATTACCTTTCTCATAACCTTACTTTTACCTAACTTTTTCCTTTTTATGCATAAAACAACAGTATTTATGTTATAATCCAAGCCGAAAGGTAACATTTTTATGGATGCGTATATTTATTCGAAGAAAATATTAATAGTAGATGATGAACCTGCCTTACTTAATATGGTGAAAAACATCTTAGTGGAGTCTGGGTTTAAGAATATTGTTTTAGCATCGACCATGGCTGAGGCCATTGCAACATTTCAGGCAGAGGCTCCTGATATGGCAGTTCTTGATGTTATGCTTCCTGATGGAGATGGATTTACCCTTTTTAATCAGATTAATGCCATGTCAAAGATTCCTATTATTTTTCTTACAGCAAAGGATGCCATTGATTCTAGGCTGACAGGACTTGGACTTGGAGCTGATGACTATATCGTAAAGCCTTTTTTACCTCAGGAGCTGCTTCTTCGTATCTGCGCAGTTCTTAGACGGTCCTATAAAAATGATTCATCTGTTATTACTTTAGATGCATGTCAAATAGATTTTGAAAGAGCAGAGGTTTTAAAGGGAGCGGAAATCATCCCTCTTACTGCAAAAGAGCATATTTTGCTTAAAACTCTTGCAGATAATTCCGGCAGAATTGTTACAGTAGATTCAATTTGCGAAGCTCTTTGGGGAGACAATCCATTTGGTTATGAAAACAGTTTGAATACTCATATACGTAGAATTAGAGAGAAAATAGAATCTAATCCTTCTGCTCCTGTTTCACTTCTTACGGTAAAAGGATTAGGCTATAGGCTTATTGCAAAGGAATAAAAGTATGCGACCTTACCTTAAGTATATTTCAAAACAGTTTTCCAGATTAATCCTTCTTTTATGCGCTTTAGTTTTCATTAATATTATTATCTTCATTACTAGCTTCTATAAAATCGTAAAGACGGATTATACTAAGTCTTCACCTCTACAGGTCTTTTCTGCGGTTCAAGATGATTGTAGTATCTCTGGCATTTCTAATTCTGCTCAAAATATCCTTAACAAATATAATGTCTGGGCAATCTACCTTGATTTGGATGGAAATGTGATGTGGAACCATCAGGCTCCAAGTGATATTTCAGATAAATATTTAATAAATGATATAGCTGTTATATCAAAAGGTTATCTAAATGATTATCCAGTATTTTTACATACAAATGATGATGGGTTACTGATTCTTGGCTACCCAAAGGATAGCTATTTTAAGCTGCAATCCAATTATTTTTCCATAAAGGCACTAAGAAAATTGCCGCTATTTTTACTTACTCTTCTACTACTGGATTTAGCTATTATTATTCTTATTTACTTGCGTTCAAAGAATAAATTTATTTCAAATATCAAACCAATAATCGATGGTATTGAATCTCTAGCTTCTGGAAAACCTGTTAATTTAGCAGAAAATGGACAGCTATCAGAAGTAGCTGAATCCGTTAACCGTGCTTCCTATGTTATAAACCGACAAAATGAAGCTAGAGTTAATTGGATTTCTGGTGTTTCACATGACATACGAACTCCACTATCTCTCATACTAGGCTACTCTGATAAGATTAAAAATCAGCCTCTAGTTGATGATGAGATATCAAAATATGCTGATATAATCGGACAAAATTCCATTAGAATAAAGGATTTAGTTTCTGATTTGAATCTATTTTCAATGCTTGAATATAATATGCAACCATTAGAATTATCGTATATACGTATTTCTAAATTGATTCGTTCCTTTGTGGCTAATATAATAAATGAAGGATTAGATGAACCATATTCTATATCTCTTGAAATTGCACCTTCGGCTGAACTCTTAGAGTTAAATTGCAATGAAAGACTTATAGAAAGAGCTCTTTCTAACCTGGTAAACAATAGCATTAGACATAATCCAGATGGATGTGATATTACTATTGAATTAACAACTCATGAAGGAAGACCTCAAATTATAGTCAGTGATAATGGTGTTGGTGTTTCAAAAGACATGGCTGGGGAACAAAAAAAACCACACTATTTTGAGGCGTTAGATGAAAGACTTGATTTAAGGCATGGCCTTGGTTTAATTATTGTTAAGCAAATTATTGAAGCTCATGGTGGTACTGTAGATACACCGGAAGTATCTACGGGCTATAAAACCATCCTATCGTTTTAGTTTTATGTAAAATAAGGGAGGATATAATAATGTTAAAGATTGCTATTTGCGATGATGACACCGCTTTTTCTTCTCAGGTAGAAGACATCATCCTATCTGAATGCGACGAGAAAAAAATAAATGCCGATATAGAAGTTTTTACTGATGGATACTATCTTTTAAAATCCTTTAAACAAGGAACTTCTTACAATATTATTTTTCTCGATATTGAAATGAAAAAGCTTGATGGCCTTGAGACTGCAAGAGAGATAAGAAAAATAGATTCTACGGTTCTTATAATTTATATTTCTGGATTTGATGATTACTTAAAGGAACTATTTGAAGTAGAGCCTTTTAGATTTATCTCTAAGCCTCTGGATAAGGATAGGCTGATTAGATATTTCAATGAAGCCTATAACCGAGTTCAAGACAATGAAGA
>JAEEGK010007234.1_pt1 | contig 26475 bp, 16 predicted proteins | sample 8958771 | NCBI WGS metagenome assembly JAEEGK01 (sample SAMN16246547, study PRJNA631951) | gut metagenome | biome: gut microbiome; feature: rumen; material: SC-attached | host: Bos | place: Iran: Karaj | collected 2018-10 | reverse complement strand
CAGCATGAGCCATAATATGTCCACCAATAGGTTTCTTATCATTACCACCTCCAAAACTACTACCATCAACAGAAGCAACAACTTGATTAGTAATAACAACAGCAACTTGATGTTCATCAGCAATTTTTTGTAAATTCCTTAAAAATTTAGCAAGTGACATTTGTCTAGCACTTAATTCTCCTCTACCAGAATAATCAGTTCTATATAAATTAGTAGCAGAATCAACAATTAACAAAGCAAATTTAGATTCAGACATTAAAGCACAAGCTTGTAATAATAATTTATTTTGATGATCACTATTATATGCTCTAGCATATAAAACATTACTAACAACTTCATCAGGATCTAATCCAAATCTTTCTGCTATTGGTTTTAATTTCTCTGGACGAAAAGTACCTTCTGTATCAATATAAAGTGCTTTACCTGCACCTCCACCATTCTCACGAGGAAGTTGACATGTTACACATAAGGTATGACATATTTGAGTTTTTCCTGTTCTAAATTCACCAAATAATTCTGTTATTGAATCACTTTCTATTCCACCTCCTAATAATTTGTCTAATTCTGATGAACCTGTTGTTAGAAAAACTAAATTTTTTCTTTTTTCTAAGAAAATGTTACTTGGAGCAAAACCCATTTGACATATTTTTGAACATGCATCTATTATTTTATCTACTTTTATTTCTGATAAACCTTTTATTGCTACTAAGGTTTTTTTTGTTGAGTATGTTATTGCTTCTATACTATTGAAACCTGCGTCACGAAGTTTGGTTATGTCTGAGGCGTTTATTCCATGGTCTTGGAGGAGGTCTATTGGATGGAAGGTTTCTTCTTGTTGTTCTTCATAGTCTGTTTCTTTTTCTTCTGAGTCTTTATGAACGTCTTTTGATTTCATTTTTTTTTTGATTTAAATTTAAATTTTTTTTTTTATAGGGTTTATTAGTTTTTCAAATTACTAAATTTTTGAAATATTTTTTTTTTATTTATTTTTAATATTTATTATTTATTATTATGAATATTTATTATTTTTAATCCATTATTATTGTATTTTAAAAAATTTAATTCAATTTTATACTTAAAGCAATAAATATTTTATCATATTTTTCATTTTAAATTAAAAAAATCATTTAAAAAAACAAAAAATTTCACAAAAAAAAAAAAATAAAACAAAATAAAAAAATGGAAGATCAACATCAAATCCAATAGGCTCAATAATTCTTTTTCAATATAAGACTCAAAAAAAATGGTATATCTCGACAAGTATAAACTAGCACAGAAAAAAAACAATAATAGAATATTTAATATGTTTAGAAATAAAATGTAAACCATATTAATATGAAGATGTGGAAGTTTATTTTATGAAAATTGTATAAATGAATGATTAAAAATAAATAAACTCCTAATGAAATATGAAAATTTCAAATTAATTAATGCAAGACTAAAAAATGTTAAACTTAATAAAATTAAAATATATAAATTATCAAGAATGTTAAGTAATATTAGAATATTGGGATATGTTTAATTTCAAAAAAAATGTCCTTTTCAAAAAATAAAATATCTTTATTTTCCATGTTAATTTCAAGTTCTTTTAAAAAATTACAAAATTTTTAATTAATATTTATGATTATATTTGAATTTGGAATAATATTTTAAAGATAAAACTTTTAATATAGCAAATTGTTCTATTTGTAATTCTGAGAAAATATAAGAAGATGCTTATTTAAAAAATTTTTTGTAACAATTGATTTAATTCAAAAAAAAAGAAAATTGTTGTAAAAATTGTTATATTTTTCAAAAATGCTTAAATACAACTAATAATATTTGTAATATATTAAATTCTAAAATATTATTTAACTCTATTGATTGGGTTCCTACTTGAATTAATTTTAATAAAGAAATTATTAAAGAACAAAATGATGGTAATAGTCCTAAATTTGATATTTCATTTATGATATAATATATAATCTTATATCATTTTTCTTATATCAATCAATAAGTTTAAAAAATAAAATCAATATAAAATATTAAGAGATATTTAAATGGGATTAAAAATATAAAAATTATTAATATTTAAAAAAAAATAAAACGCTTAAAAAAATATATTATAAAATATAAACTAGATTAATTAATCTAATTTAATATAAAAAAATGAAAAATAACAAAGCATTTTTTCTTATTATATTATTACTTTTATCACAAATTAATACACTTTCTCTCAAAAAAGCATTAAACCAATTAAATACTGAGAGAACTTTAGATGATTATAGAAATACTGTATCCATAAAGAAAGAAGAAGATGATGAAAAAACCAAAATCACAATTACCATTGAACACAATAATGAAAAAAAAATTCCAGAAATGATAACCAGTTTATTTGATACATCAAATAATGTGATTATGGATAAATTAAAAGATTATTATTTAGATGATCAAGTACCAGAACAAAAATTAGAATTTGCTCCAGAACCAGAAAATGGTATACAACAAGATAATGATATAGTAGCAGAACAAGTTGCAGAAGAAGTAGAACAAGCAGTTCAAGAAAATAAAACACCTGAAGAAGTTAAAGAAGAAGTAAAAGAAGCAGTTGAACAAAAAGTTGAAGAAATTGCACAAAAAGAAGATTTAAAACCAGAAGAAGTAGAAGAATTAGTAGAAGAAGTTTTAGAAGAAGTTAAAGAACAATTACCAAAACAACAAGAAGAATTAGTACCTCAACCTGAAGAAATTGTAGTACAACATGAACAAGTTCCTGTTCAAGTTGAAGAACTAATACCTCATATATTACCTTTACCCATTGTACCTGAACAAAAAGTAGAAGAAGTAGCAGAACAAGTTGCAAAAGTAGTTGAACAAGCAGTTCAAGAAAATAAAACACCTGAAGAAGTTAAAGAAGATATTAAACAAGCAGTTGAACAAAAAGTTGAAGAAATTGCACAAAAAGAGGATTTAACTCCAGAAGAAGTAGAAGAGTTGGTAGAAGAAGTTTTAGAAGAAGTTAAAGAACAATTACCAAAACAACAAGAAGAATTAGTACCAGAACCAGAAACTGGAATACCACAACAAGACATAGATGAAGCAGCAGAACAATTAGTAGAACAAGTACAACAAGTTCTCTCAGAAGACAAATCACCATCTCAAATGGCGGAAGAAATAGTAGAACAAGCTTTAGAAAAAGCAGAAGAAAAAATATCAGCTCAAATTCCACAACAACCAGCACAACTTGTTGAAGAAATAATAGAAAACTTAACAGAAGAATTACCAGAACAAAAAGCAGAAGAATTAAAAGAACTTACAGAAGAAATTAAACAAAATCTTTCAGAAGAAAAAAAACAATGTCCAAATTGTGAAAATGAATGTGAAGAAATTAAACCAATTATTGAACTTCTTGAAGAAATGGAAAAAGAAGCAATATCTCTTTTAGCATCTTTAAAAGAAAATTATGAATTATTTGAAGATTATACTAATTCTGCTGATTTAAGTGATGGTAAAAAAGAAGAATTGAGAGAAAAGAATAAATCTGTTGTTGAAGGATATAAAAAACATGTTGATATTTTAGTTGATAAATTAAATGAAGTAAAAGAAAAAATAAAAGAACTTGAAAAAGAAGATTGTGCAATAACTTCTGTTAATAAAGTACAACAAACTATTGATGAATTATCTAGTTTCCTTCAAAAGAATTAACTATAAAAAATTTAATATTTATTAATTATGATTTTTATTTTTTATAATTTTTAATTTTGAATATATTTAAAAATTATTTATATTTATAATAAAACTTATCAATTATTGATTTAAGTTTTTCAATTTGGATTTTATAAAATATATTTTTAAAATATATTTTTATTCAAATTATAATATATTATATCATTATATTATTATTTTGATTTATGAATAAAGATTTTAAAATTTTATTTTATCTTTGTCTCTTTATATAATGCTATTTAAAATAATTATTAAATAATTTTCAAATATGTTTATTAATATAGCATTTATCTATATTATAAAACAAATATGATCAATTAATTAGTTGTTTCACATTATCTAATTCAAAATGGAATATTGAAATTGTTTTTGATAATTGTATTCATCCAAAAATATGGTATATTTTTTGGAATTTTTATAAAATCCTAAACAATAATTAAATGAAGGGATAAGTTGGAAGTATAAAGGAGAGAATAAATAACAGTTATAATTTTCTTAGTAAGTTTTTTTTTTCCTAAATCATTATACAATTTTAAATCTAAATCCGAAATAAAATCATCAAAATTATAAAAATATCTTTTTTTTGAAGAAAAGACATAATAACTCCTTCCAATTCTATTGAATATAGATAATTATCAATTTCTTCATTTTGTATTACTTCTTTATCATTTATTGATATATATTTTAATGTATTTAGATAATCAATTAAATTATTAACAACCTCAAATTCATCATTATTTTTTTATAACAAATTTTTTTTTTTTATATCATAAAATAATAAAAGTGATATTTTTTTAATTTGTAATCTCTTCTATCATTTTAAAAATTTCTTTATTAAAAGATAATGAAAAATATTCATTATTTTTTGGTGTTTTAATAAATATTATTGCAGTTGAATAAATTAATAAAATTTTTTTTAATTCAGTTTTAAAGTGTTTAAAAAAAGAAACATTAATTTTTTTTTTCCATAATATCAGAATTATTAATATAATTTTTAGGATTATTGTTTAAAGTCTTTTTACATTGAAATAAATATAAACTTTTTCCTTTTTCTAAAATTCCAAAATCAGCATTTGAATCATCTTGAATAATTAAAATACAATTATTTTCAATTTTATTTGAATTTAATCCTTTGACATAATTTATATTCCAAATAGAATTAACATTATAAATTTGACTAATTTCACTAAAAATATTAGATTTTAAATTATTAATTAAATTCATTTCAATTAAATCACCATTAGAAATATTTATTAAAGGGATATTAGAACAAGGAAAAATAGTTAAAATTTTTTCATTTATAAATCCTTCAAAAGTTTTTTTTAACTAGATTAAATAAATAATTCACTTGATAATTTTCAAAATAAATTACAAAATATTTAATTGGTTTGCAATTCAATTAATTTAATAAAACCATTTTCTTGTAAATCCTTTCTAATTTTATTACAATTTTGAAATAAAGATAATTGTCAATAGAAAAATAGAATTCTTTTATTTTTTTTTAATCTTTTCTTTCTTCTTGTTTTTGTTTAAATTTTCTAAATCTATTTTTTCATGAATTGTTTTTATTCGATAATAAAACATTGGAAATAAATTAAAATCATTTTTAATCATATCTTTTTGACTATCATTTAATTCTAAATCATTTTCTATTAATAAATTTGTATCAAACAAATTACTATAATTTTATATTCAAATAAATCCTCTTGATAAATAAAATATTTTTCACCTCATTCTCATTAATACATCTGGATATTATAATATCAATATTATTAATGCTTCCAATTAAATTAATAATATTTTTAATATTCCTATTTTCAATATCTATTTTCTCTTGATATTGAGCAAATATAATACATAATGATATTTTTCTTCCTTAAAAAATTTACAAAGTTCAAAAATCGTATCCCATATATTATTAATTTTTTCTAATTTTTGTTTTAAATCTGTAAATTTTTAAATACATTTACTAATTCCAAATATAATATATTACATTTCCATATAATTACATTATTTTTTTGTTTGAAAAATGCTTTCAAATTTAAATATATGTAGGATTATTGTTATATAAAGAAAAAAAAAGTAAAGAAAAAGATTTCCAATACCAAAAAGACCATATATAACTTTTATTTTTTTATTATTTTTTAAATTTATTATTAACATCCCTTGATATAGAATAATTGTAAATAAATTTACTTTCAGGATAATGATTTTTAAAATAAAATTTAAAATTTAGATTTATTTCATTATATTTTAATTCATTTATTTTTTCTATTTGAGGAATTATTTTATTTAAATACTTTAAATAATTTGGTAATTTTATTAATTTAATTTTGAAGTTTTCATATTTATAAAAACAAGAGTCTAAATAATTAATATCAATAAGACTATTATTTTTCTCTATAAATAAATTCCCTATATTATTAATCAAACTTTTACAATATTAAACTATATATTAAATAATTTGTTTTATTATTATTCATAATCAATTCTACTTTCTTTGGTGTAATATTTAAATTATCAATAGTAATATTTCCTTTTTTATATGAAATTTTTAAAAATAATTCATTTATTCCATAAAATTATTCTGAAGTTTCTTTTGGAATATTAAATTTTGTATATATTTCATCATTCAATTAATAATTTTTGATTAGATTTTTTATTTCTTAATTCATCAAATGCTTTAATAATATTTGAAATTTTTATTTTTTCAATCACTTTTATAATAACTGACATTTATTCAAAAAATAATACAATTTATTATATTTTAATTATTTATTCGAAGTTAATGTAAAAATTTAATTATCATTTTTTTATAATATAATAATTAAATATTAATAAAACTATTTCATATTTAAAATATTTCTTAAATATTATATCTATTCTCTTAAATATATATTTTTTTATATATAAACAATATGAATTCAAGAAAAATAAACAAATAATGAATTTTTTTAAAAATCCTTATTATAATGATATAAACCTTAAATATTATTAAAAAAAAAGTAACTCCCATTTAAATTTGCTAAATTAAAGTTAATTATTAAAATTCAAAATATCATCTAAATAATATAAAATAATTAACCAATAAAAAGATTAAAAAAAATATTTATTTTGTAAAAATATTTTTAAACCATTTGATACAATCTTCAAAACAATTAGAATCATTAGGATTATCAATATTAACAGTTTCAAATTCCTTTTTCCACTTTTTATCTTCTTGTTCAACTTCAGAGAATAAAATTTTATCAGCAATACATTCAAAACATTCATTAACATTTTCTCCAGTTATAGCAGAAGTTTCAAAATAACATAATTTATTTAAATTAGCAAAATTTTTAGCTTCTTCATTACTAACTTCTCTTTTTCCTTTATCAATTTTATTTCCAACAAGAATAATATTTTTTGTTTTAAAAATATTAAAATCAGAATAAATTTTAATCCATTTTTCAATTTCTTGAAAAGTATTTTTTTCATTTACATCAAATACAATAATACAACCATGAATTCCTCTTAAATAACTTGCAGTAAGACTTTGATATTTTTCTTGTCCTGCAGTATCCCAAATTTGTAATTTAATATTTTTATTTTTTCTTTTTATATTTTTATAAAAAAATTCAAAACCAATTGTTGCAATATAAGGAACTTCTTTATCATAAAAATGACCTAAATATTTTCTTGATAAAGAAGTTTTTCCTGTTGCTTGTTCACCAATTAAAGCAATTTTAAATAAATGATCAGTTATATCATTTTCATTAACCGTTATAAATTGATTTGTTTGATTTTTTTGTTTATTTTCCCATATATAATCATAGACGTTTCTATTTATTGTTATATTATTAATTTGACGAGAATCTTTTATACGACATGTTGGGCATATTATTATATTGTTATTTTGATTTTTTATTCTTTTTAAACATTTTGTACAGTATGTGTGACCACATTGAAGAATTCTGGGACATTTATCTGATTTATCATTGTCTTCATATTCTTCCATACATATATCACATATTGTTTTTGGCATTTTATTTTTATTAATTAAAAAAAATATTTAATTTTAATTTGTTAAATTGGAAATTTTTTTAATAATTATTAAAATTTGTTTTATAAGTTAAAATATTGAAATGATAAATTGTAAACTTAATATTTTGTGAACACTCATTTATTACTTTATCTACAGAAAATTTTTAATATTGCTTTTTATATTTTATCTAAATCTTTACTAATTTAATTTATAAATTTCTTAAATGATTCTTCTCTAATAAAATAGTTATAAAAAATAAATAATATTATTTTTTATGTTTATAATACAAATAAATTTTAAAAAAAACAAAAATATAGGATAAAAATAAAATAAAATATAAAATAAAAAAACAACCTATTAAAAAAAAATTATTATTCAAAAATATTATTTATACCTTAGAATAATTATTTTTATTATCCCACTCAAATGTCATTAGACATTGAACAATCAAAAATAGAAAAACCAGAACACCCATATCTAATAGGCATTGCAGGTGGAAGTGGAAGTGGAAAAACAAGTGTAGCAAATGAGATATTTAAAAACATTCAAACAAATTGTCTCTTATTTTCGATGGATACATATTACAAAGACTTAAGTCCAGATCAAATGAAAAATATATCTGAATATAATTTCGACGAACCAAAAGCATTAGATTTAGATTTATTATATTCTCACTTAAATGATTTAATGAATTGGAAAAGTATAGAAATGCCAACATATGATTTTACAACAAGTTCAAGACAACCAGAAACAAAAAAATTAATTCCATGTAAATTTATAATATTTGAAGGAATTTTATCATTTTATGATATAAGAATAAGAAATTTAATGAATATGAAAATTTTTGTTGATTTAGATGATGATATAAGATTAGCAAGAAGAATTTATCGTGATATGACTGATAGAGGAAGAAAAATGCATGATATAATTTCTAGATATCATAAATTTGTAAAACCTGCTTATGATAATTTTATTAAACCTACTAGAAAATATGCTGATATTATTATTCCAAGAGGTGCTGAAAATACTAATGCTATTGATTTAATATCACAAAATTTAAAAAGTGTTTTAAAAAAGTTATTTCCTTTTGATTTAGATAAATATAATTTTGATATTGATAATTCACAAAATGCTATTTCTCATCCGTTAATACATAAAAAATCTGTTGATGAGTTTATTAGAAATTTAAATAATTTTGATATTTTTAATTCTGATTATTGTATTGACCATAATTGGGATGTTTTAAAAAAAATTTTGAGTTATTATTTAGAAATGAAAAATTCAGTTTATTATGATTTATATATGGATATTATTATGAAAAATGTTGTTTATTTATTTAAAAGTGAAAATGTTAATTTAAATTGTAATTTTATAATTTATCCTAGTTTTAATAGAATTGATTTAGTTAAGGATAATTTTAATAAAAAAAATTCAAATGGAAATCAAGTTAATTTTGTTTTTATTTTTCAACCTATTTTTTTAAATGAAAATGAAAATATAATAAATATAGTAAAATATCTTAATGAAATTGAAAATATTAAAAAAATTACTATTATTTGTATTTTTTTAACAGAAAAAATTGTTAATGATATTAAAAAATTAAGTAATAAAGTTATTTTTAAATCAATTTATTTTGGAATTAAATTAGAAATTTACTCTTATTATATTGAAAAAGGAGGAATTTTTGGAAAAGATTCAGAAGGTGAAAATATGATATTTTCAGAAAATAGTTTTGAAACTTATCTTACAAAAAAGCTTTTAAATGGTGAATAAAAAATAATTGGTAAAAATAAAAAAAGATAATAATAAAATAAAATAAAAAATCTCATATTCAATAATATATTATTATATTTTATATAATAATTTTTTTAAGTTGTTTAAATATAAAATATAAATAATAAAAAACTTTTTATAATAATAAACTTTTTCGTTCTTTTTTTTTTCTTTATTTTTTTAATAACTCATAATTCATAGAATTAACTTTAGCAAGCATTTCAAAAGCATAAGGATCATTTAATGAAGTAATTTCTTTTAAATCTCGTATTGTTTTATCCATTTCATTCATTATATTTTTCATCTTTATTCTATTATCATATAAATTATCCATATGATATAATAATTTTGGAAATGCTGTTTTAATATGTTGTTCTGTATAATATAATCCTAATGAAGGTTCATTAAATAAAGTTAATACTGATTTATCAACACAATTAAATATTTTATTTTCTTCTTCTATTTCTTTATTTATATCTTTTGGAATTTCTATATTCATTTTTTTTAATATATATATTTTTAAATAAAATATTTTTTTAAATCAAAAAATATTTTAAAATATAAAAAAAGGAAAAAATGAATAATAGCACATTTTATTTAAAAAAAATAGACAAAGCTATAGATCAAACAATGAATAAACATTCAAATACCTTTAATTTAGAATTTTTTATAAATTATATAATAACAAAAGTAAATATGAGAACATCAAATGAAGAAATTTCAAGTGGAATGGAAAATATATTAATTAAATTAATACAAAGTGGTTTTGGTACAACTGTTAAAACATATTGTTATTATGTTATAGCAAATTTTAATCATGAATTTTCATCTCAATTTTTTTCTTTAATTTCTTCTGAATTACATAATGATGCAAAAACTTTTGAAATTTTTGATCCTAATATTAATGCATTAAGAAATTATTTAGTATTAAATGAAAAAGAAATTATTGATAATTTATCTTTATTAGAACAAATATTTAAAATTAAAAATGTACAAATTGATTTTATTATTAATTCTTTTTATTTTAGTAATTTTCCAATTGTATTATTAAATATATTTAACAAAATAAGTTATGATGAATATAGAACATATAAAGAATTTTTAAAAAAATTTTATTTAGAATTAGGAAAATTAATATTTGAACAAAGTGTTCAAGATGGAGCATTTTTAAATTTATTAAAAATGCTTCAAAAAATAATATTAAAATTTCAATGTTTTCCTCAATTATCAACAAAAGAAAAAATAATAAATTCAATAATAATTCCATTAGCAGAATATTTAGTATCAAATATAAATGAATTATTAGATTTAATTCAAAGTTTTGATCATAAATTATTGTCACAAAGTTTAAATTTCCCAATAGCATTATATAAAATATATAATTTTTTTAGAGATTTAAATAATCCGAATAAGAAATTTGAAAGAGCTTTTCATAGATATATGTCATATTTATTTAAAGAAAATAGAAATATAGTAGATCCAGATATTTATAGTGAATTTGTAAAAACAATTTGTGAATTTAAAATAATAGAAATTAATATTAATCCTCAATATTATGGAACAGAAATAATAGAAAATATATCAAAATTTTTAGAATTAAGTGATCATTTTGATAAATCAACTTGGTTTGATTCAAATATGAAAATATTATCAAAATTAATGGATTTTGTAGATTATAATGAAGTATTTGATATTACAGTAACATTATTAAGTGAAACAAAAAATATTAATAATTTAAATGATAGAATGTTAACAATTTTTAATTTATTTATTAGATTAATTTTCCTTGCTATAAATTATAGTAGTTTCTTTGAAAAAGATTCTTTAATTTTATGTTTATTTAAACATAATTGGTTTGTTTTATTAGTAAATAAACCAAAAGTTGATGAAAAAGAATCAAGATGGAGAAATGATGTTTTTATTGGATTAATTGAAGCACTTTTTTATGTTAAAAAATATATTTTAAAAAATGGTCAAATTAAAAAATTTATTATTTTAATTAAAATATGTCAAGATATAATTGATGTTTGTTCTAAAATATTAGATTGGAATGATGAAGGAGAAGCATTTAAAATGTATTTTTTAATATTAGAAGAAACTTGTTTATTTTTTGAAGATAAATTCTTTAATTATATTTTTAAAGGTACTGAAGACTTTGAAAAAATGAAAGGAATTTTAGATGGTACTTTAATGGAAATTTCTAAAAGATTTTTAAATGTAAATTGGGATGCTTTGTCTTTTGCAAATGAAAATTCAAAATATAGATCTTTATTATTATTATCTAAATTTTTAAACATTAATGAATCTACTGCTATTAATAATTTATTAGAAGTAATTTTTTTAAGATTAAATGATATTCCTTTTGATAATAAAAATGAAAAATTTATTGAAGAAATTATTCAAAGTTGTTTATTTTTAGGAATAAGGGCAAATTTTAAAATAAGAGAAAAGATTATTTCATCAATTGCAGAATTTATTGAAAAATTAAATTCAAAAAAAGAAGGAGATAAACATATAATTTCAAATATAAAATCATTTGCAGAAAATATAATGAATTATTTATTAGATAATAAAATCCAACCTCAAATTCAATTAAATAGTGATACAATAGATAAATTAACAAATGAATTTTATTTAATAATACCAAAAGATATAGAAAATAATATAGAAAAAAAAAAGGAAAGTTTCAATAATTTATATTTAATAAATTTATGTGAAAATTCATTAGATGTAATTGAAAGTTATTTAAATGATAATTCAAGTGTATATCTTGATTACTTTAAAAAATATTTTTATTTCCCAATGTTAGAATTTAATAATGATAATTGTCATATGTTAATTAAAAGTGATGGAAAATATATTTTTTCAGATTGGAAATTAATTACAGGAATATGTGATCCAGTTCATATTTATTATATGTTTAAAATTGATATTGAAACTAGAGAAATTGAATTATTTATCAAAAATTTTAATTCAACTAGTGTTGTTTTAAATAATGTTAACTTTAACATTTATTTCTCTGAAAATTTAATGATTTATAATGAATCAAATTTATCAATGAATTATTCACCTTATGTTAATTCAAAACAATTTTCAAATGAATTACTTTCTCCTTTTTCTTATTTTGATTTTAGTTTAAAATTTTATTCGAATGTTTTTGAAAAAAATAATATTTCTGTTGATTGTTCTTTTGATATGATAACAGATCAAAAAAATAGATTTAAATTAAATTCAGAATGTTTTTATATTCCATTAATAGATTTTTTATTACCTGATAATTTTAGTTTATATGAAATAAAAACATTTGATATTTTTTTTAATACTCTTGAATATGCATTTACTTGTAAATGTTATACTTCATATAATCCAAGTGAATTAAAAAAAAAATTAAGTAAAAAAATTACACTTGTTGAATTTAAATCTAAAAATTTTCTTTATAATAAAGAAAAAGAAATATTAGATTCAATTAAAAAAAAACAATTTCCTGATTTTCTTCAAGAAAATAATAATGATAATATAAATTATTATAATAATCCATATGAAGATAATTCAAGTTCTACTTTTAAAATTAAATTATGTGCTTATTGTATTTATAATTTTTGGATTTATATAATAATAATTGGAGATTATAATGAACAACATACAAAATCTATTTTAAATATTGAAATAAGAACAAATGATTTATCTGCACTTAATACTTTATCAAGAGAAAAAAATTGTTTTTTTAATGAACTTTTAGGAGACAATATTAAATTTTATTAAATTACACTTAAAAAAAAAATTAAAAAGAAAAAAAAACAAAAAAAAATAAAATATAAAATCTTTAAAATTACTTTTTTCAAAAAAAAAATATTTTTTAAATAAACCTTAAATAAAAAACTAAAAACCTTTATAATTAACTTTATTAGGAATAGGATGAGAATTATCAAAATTAGCACTTGCTTCAACAACTTTCATAAAAGTATCAAAATCAATCATTCCACTTTTATCTCTATCTCCGCAAGAAACTAACATTTTCCATTGAGTATAACTTAATTTTAAATTACCTAAAACATCTTTTAAAACTTTTACCATATTATCACTATGAATAACTAAACCATTTCTACCATTACCATAAGAATACATTTTAACTTTTTCTTTTATTATTTTTTTATTTCTAGCAATTAATTTATAAATATCACTAATTTCTTTTGAAGTTTCCCAATTTCTTAAAATTTTCATTTGATTTTTATTTGCTTTTAAATCCAATGTTCCTTCACTTTGAGCAAAAACTTTATTCCATTCATTTAAATCAATTACACCATCTTTTCTTATATCAATATAATCATAAATGTATTTCATTAAATTATAATTTGGAAGTTGTCTTCCTTCTCTTTTATACATATCATATATTATTTTTTTAAATTTATCAAAATCTATTTTTCCTATTACTTTTGGATCATTTAATTCAAATGCTAATCTTGGATTTGAATAATATTTATAAAAATATTGTTTAAATATTTTTAATTGATTTAATATATTTTCTTTTGAAATATGTAAATTTTGTTCTTCATTTGTTATATAATTATAAAAATCATATAAATTAATTCTTCCATCAACTGTAATTCCACTTTTATTTATTATATCTTCAATTTCTATATTAGTTAAACCTAAATCTAGTTTTTTTATTAAATTTCTAAATTCAAATTGATTTGCCATACCATTTCCACTTTGTGATATAAAATCTTTAAAAATTGTTTTAAAATCATATTTTGAACTTAAAATTAATCTTTTTATTTTTTCTAAAGGATCATTATCAAAAGGTGTTTCTAAATCTTTATGTTCTTTTTGTATAAAAGGTGAATTTAGTGTCATAAAAGGCATAGCAGATTGTGGTCTTGAAGTTAAAATTTTGGAATTTTTATATTGTGTTTTACTAAATTTATCATTAAATTCATATTTATTAAAATAAACTAAAGTAAATTCACTAAATGAAATATCATTAATAATATTAGGAAAAGTTTTTTGAATATAATTTAATATAGTATTTGTTTCATATTTTTTAGGAAATAATTGATTAATTCCATTAAAAAATTCACTTTTTGTAATATAATTTCTATCATTTGTTTTATCATTATAAGTTGGCATTGAATCAGAAATTGGTTTTATATTATGAAAATATTTAAAAGCATCTTCGCTTGAAGGAAAATTTTGATTTAAAAATATTAATATATCATTATGCATATTTGTATAAAAATCATATTTATTATTACCAAATATTTTATTAAGTGATTGTATTGTTATATATGGAGTATTATTTGATAAGTAATTAAAAAAAACTTCTGATTGTGGTTTTTCCATTTGAAAATTATCAAATAATTTATAATTACTTTCTAAAAATGTTCTAAAATCATTTATAGAAATACCTTTACCATTATTTTTAAAATCATTTATATTTAATTCATTATAAAATTGATGGACATTATTATCATATTTTTCACTAATATAATAACCTAATTTATCACAAACTTCTTTTAACCAATTTGGATCTTTATTAAATTTATTAACTCCTCTATTACAATATTCTTTAATATATTTATAAAAATCTTCTAAATCATTTAAATTTATTTTCTCCATTAAATTTCTTATATCTGCAAGAACTAAATTATCATTTCTAGTTAAAGAAACTGCATTAATAAAATGAAGTATTTTATTTTCATTTATTTCAGTTGGAGATAATAATAAAGAATTTATAGCAAAATGTTTAAAATCATTTGCAGAAATAATTCCATCATGATCTTTATCTAAAATAGAATAAACTTCAGTATCACTTAAATTATTATTTTTTTTATACCATTTTGTAAATTCTGATAAAATTAAATATTCAATTACAAAATTACCTTTATATATTTTTTCATCTGTTTCATTATAATCATCTTTAAATATTCTAAATTTTTTTAAAAAAATATGAATATTAACTTTTTCATTTAAAAACTCATCTAAATAATTATAAAATGTTTTTATTTGTTTTTGAGTTAATCTTGTATTTAAAGGTAATTTTGAAATTTGAGTTGTAAATTCATCTAATCCAATATAACCATCTTTATTTTGATCTAAAAAAAAGAATAATTTTTCTTCAGTCATATTTATTTTTTTAATAGCTATTTTTATTAAATTCCATATTTTTTTATTAGCAAGGAAAGATGTTCTTTGTGTTTCTTTATCTCTTTTTTCTCTTATAGCTTTTATATTATCAAAATAAGAAGGATCAATATATTTTTTTATTATATTTTCCATATCTTCATACGAAATTATACCATCATTATCATAATCAAATTTTCTTATTGTGTTTTCTGTACACATTTCAACTTTTGATCTGAAAAATTCATATAATTTACTTAAATCTAATGTTTTATTTATATTTGAATTATCTGGCATATTATTTATTTTTACAAAGAAAATAAATAAATCATCACTACATTCTTTTTTTAAAAAATTATGTAATACATGTATACAATTTATAAATGGATCATCTATATAATTTGCAAATATTAATCTTGCAAATTTATGATATTCCACTATATCATTTCTATCAATTAATCTATTCATTCTTAAAAATCTTAAAATATCTTTTTCTTTCATTTTATTTTTTGTAACATCTTTATAAACAATTAAAAATTGATTTAATGGTATTTTTTTTGTTATATTTTTATCAAATTTTTGAAATTTTTCAATTAATTCATTAAAACTAATTAAATTTTGAACATAATAAATAATATTTTTATGAATACCAACAGCATCAATATTTTTATATTCATTATCACGATAAATATTAGTAAAATCAATAATTTGTTGTACAGTTAAATAAGGTTTATTTTCAGTATTCATAGCATTAAATAATTCATATAAAAATTCCTTATGAAAATTATCATTAAATTGTCCCATTTTAATATTAAATATTTGTCTCTCAATATGACTATTTAAAACTTCATTTATATTATTAGTAAATAAATCAATTCCTAATTTATAACATGCATCTTCAATTGTAATTTTTTTACTTTTTATATAATTATGATATGTTGTTAAAGGATATGGAACAGAATTTAATGTTTTATTAAATTCTTGTCTATCTATAATATTATCTTTTTTAAAATCCATAAAATTGAAAATTTGTCTTATTTCATTTATTGTAAAATCATAATTTTCTAATTGGAAAAGTCTTTCTAATTCATCTAAATAAATCACATTTGCTTTTCTACAAATATTATATGATAATAAATGTTCAAAATATTTATCAGTTGTTAATTCCATTGAATGAATTTTATTTAATATTATGTTAATGGCTTTTATATTAAAATTATATTGATCTTCATTTATATTTTCTTCACAATTTTTTTTTGAATAAAAATCTTGTTTATTTATTAAATATTTTAAATAATTATTTTTATCAAAAAATTTATTTCCTTCTGCAATATAATCAAAAGTTGCTTTCAATATATTTGGATTTATTCCAGAATCTTTACATAAATTTTCAAATTCAGGATAATAAATAATATCATAATCACTAAATAAATAATTAATTCCTCCTTTATTATCTAAATAACTTTGTAATATATTTAATGCATTATCAATATCTTTTTGATTAATTGAAGCTACTTTTTTATTAAAATCAGCTTGTGATATTTGAATAAGTAAATTTCTTAAATTAAAAGCATTTGGATTTTTAATCCCAAAAAATTTTAAAATTTTCAAAATCTGAACTTTATTTAAAGAAATCATATAAGTTTGTAAAATAGATTTTAATTCTAAATAAGAAATCATTTTATTAGTATTTTTATTTAAATTATTAGTAATTCTTTTAATTTTCAAAATATCATATTTAACTTCATCTTCATTAACATTAACCAAATTATTATAATTATTAACATTACTTAAAGCTTTCCTTCCTAAATTACCACTATTACTAGAATAAGCATAAGCACTTTGTGCTCTTTTATTATTTTTTTGAATAGTATTTTTATATTTATCAATAGGAAAATTTTTATATTCATTATTAACAATTCTTTTAATATCATCACATAAAGCATTAATTAAATTATTATAATGAATCATAATAATAGAAGGATCATAATTAATATATAAATCAGTAATTTTTTCAATTAATTCAATTCTTAAATTATGATGAACATTACATTTATGAAATGCATTAATAAAATCATATTTTGGTATTAAACCATCACCATGTAAATCAACATTTTTAATTTCTCTTAAAAGTAAACTTTTATTATTTAAAATACCTTCAAGAATATCTTGTGATATTTTTAAATTACCTAAATCTTGTTGAGGGTATTTTCTATAATATCTTTGATCAACATAATATTCTTTTTTATTTTTTGGTTCTTCAATAAATAAATCATCTCTTGGTTCATCGTAAATTTTTTTAACATCGATGTTCATATTTTGTTGTAACCAAGTATCACCAGAAGGAGAAATTTTCGTTATAACTGCACTTTTTGGTCTAATACTTCTCATTTGTTCATCAATATTATTTATATTTCTAATTCTTGTTAAATCAGAATCTTTAGTTTCCATATCTAATTTAATATTCTTTTTAGTATGAAATAATTCATTTGTTTTTAATGATGTTTTATTATAAATATTTAAATCAAATCTCATTCCAAAAACATTACCTTTTTGAATTAAAGTACCTAAATTTTCCATATATTTTCCTTTAAAAACACCTCTTCTAATTTCATCTCCAATATTTTTAATAATAGAAGTTACAATAGTAACATATTCTTCTTTAGAAATATTAATTCCATAACTTAAAATAGCATAATTTACTTTTACAATTGAAATATTATTATTGATTTTTTGTGTATAATACATTAAACCACTTTTTTCATTATACATTCCAGGTTTTAAATAATCGACAAATTCATTTGAAACTAAAAAAACTGGTCTTCTTCTTTTAATATCTCTTTCATATTGATTTGTAGTTCCTTCTAAATTATATTCTATATTTGAAAAAGTAAAAGTTCCAAATCCTTTTATAAATGTTCCTTTTCCCATTTGATAATTTTCTATTATAAATGTTGATAATGTTGACCATACTCTGTCTATCAAATCAGGTGGGTAATTTTTTAATATATCATTAAAGGATATTCCACCCCATTTATTAAATGAGTTTAAACCTGTTTTGTTTATACTGTTTGTTAAACGAGCTGTTTGTGATAAGTTGTATAAGGGATTTGGAGGAGATTGGGTATTATTAAAATTTTGAGAATGATACATTTTTTTTTATTATTTATTTTTTAGGAGTTATGGTATTTTAATTTTTATTTTTTTTTTAATTTTGGTTTTTTTTTTAATTTTTATTTTGAATAAATTTATATTTAAAATATATATTTTAATTTAATTTTTTATTCATCGTGAATTAAAGAAAGAAATTAATTAAAATGAAAAAAGTAAAAATCAAAACCAAATATAATAATATCATAAAAAGTTTATAATAAATATAATAAAAACTAAAAATTATATTTTATTATAAATAAATTAATTATATTATAAGATAGTAAACTGAATATAAAAAAAGAAATTTTCTCAATTTTTTTATTAATAAAAAGGAACAAAATTATTTAATTAATTATTATACAATATAAATTATAATTAATTCAAATTATATAACAAATTTAATATGAATAATAGAAAACAATTAAAATTCAAATTTATTTTTAACTTTATCAAAATATATAAAATCTGAAGGAACGTATTTGTTTCCTTTTTTAATAATTATCTCGATGATTTTTGCTATAAAAACATTAAAAAATAAAAAATGAAAATTTTATTAATATAAAATCTTTGATAAAAATAATAAAAAAACCCTAAATCTAAAAATAAAAAAAAAAAAAAATCAATAAAAAAATATTGAAAAAAACTACAACAGAATATAATATATTTAATATTGATTATATAATAAAAAAATAAATCTTAATATATAAAAATGAGCACAAAAGAAAAAGACATTGAAGAAAAAAAAATAAATGAACTTTTACCGTCAAATTTAGTTTCTGAATTTGATTTCGAAATAAATGAAGAACCAAAAAATGATGAATCTGATTTTTCAAATGAAGAAGAAGTTGATGTAATATTTTTTTATATTTTTTAATTTTTTTTTAGGATTTAGCTTATTATGTAAAATTAAAAAATGAAATTGATATTAAAAGTAAAAAAGAAGATAATAATATTAAACCAAGATTTTTTTCTGATGGAAACAAACAAATGTATTATAATTATCAAAATTATTTAAAACAAAAACAACAACAAAATCTTTATTTTGATAATTATATTTGTCAAAATCAAACAAATTATAATAATTTTAATATTGGAAATAATATTTTATTAAATAATTTCCAAAATGATTTTATGTATAATAATCCTAATCCATTTTACATTCCTTTTACAAATAATATTTCTGTAAATAATTTTACAAATATTTATTTACCTTTTTTTAATAATCCATTTCAAAATCAAAATAATATTCAAAGAAAAACAACATATAATATAAATAATAATATTACAAATAACAATTATTTTTTTGATGAAGAAAAAAATGAAAATAAAAAAAAGAATATTAGAAAATCAAACATATCAAATAAAAAAACTTCATTAAATTCATATATAAACATAAGAAAAACTCAATCTCAAAAATATGAAATCAACATAGAAAAATATGAAATAGAAGAATTTAAATCATATTTAAATTCATTAATAACAAATTTATCAGATTATTTATGTACACAAAAAGGAGTAAGAGAAGTACAAAAATATATAAATAAATGTCCAAATGAATGTAAAACAATATTAATTAATTCATTAAATTTTGAATTACCAAAAGTAATGATGGATGTATATGGAAATTATTTTTGTCAAGATTTAATAAAAAAATCAAATAATAAACAAATAAATTTAATAATAAAATATATTAACAATTCTTTTGTTGAAATTGCATTTGATTATAGTGGAACACATGTATTACAAGTATTATTAGATATGATATCAACAATTGAAGAAGAAAATATTTTAATTAATTCTGTTCTTGGAAATGAAATTAAAATGTCTTATGATATAAATGCAACTCATGTTTTGCAAAAAATGATAGTTGTAATAAATGAAAAAAGAAGAAGTTTAATAAATGAAAATATATTAAAAAATATTAAATCACTTTGTTTAGATGCAAATGGAATTTGTTTAATTAAGAAATTTATTAGTAATTGTAGTAATGTTAATAATAAAATGAGAATTATTAATTGCTTAACTGAAAATTGTCTTGAAATTTGTCAAAGTCCTTTTGGAAATTATGTTATTCAGTTTATTTTAGAAGAATGGGGAATTAAAGATTGTTTAACTATTGTAAATATTATTATTAAAAATATTTGTATGTTATCTATACAAAAATTTTCGAGTAATGTTTCTGAAAAAATTTTAAGTCTAATTAAAGATTTTGATAATGAAAAACAAATGCTTTCTAATCAATTATTTTTTAGTGATCAAATTATAAATGTTTTAAAAAATAAATATGGGAGATATGTTTTACAAAAGGCTGTTAAGATTTTAAATGAAAATGAAAAAGAAAGTATTTATAATCATCTTTTAAAAATTAAAATGGATAATTTTTCTTTGAAAGATAAGATTAAATATAATAATTTTCTAACTTCTTTTGAAAAAAATTAATTTTTGCTATTAATTATATATGATATTGTAAGATTGGTGTTTAATTTTTATTTTTTAAAATTCATTTGTTATATTTTGTATATATATAATATTGCCAATGAAAATTTGATATACTATTTAATTTGAAATTGGAGTTTTAAATTAGATTTTTATGTATGAATATTTGTTTAATTTTTTATTTATTAATTATCTGTTTCCTTTTTATAATAATTTATTTATATAATTCCTTTATTTATAAATATAAAATTGTATAAATTCTTAATAAATGTATTCAAATTTTATTTTATTTTATTAAAAAAATAAAAACATTATAATTTATATTATCAAAAAAATTCAAAAAATTATTATTTAATAAATTCAATGGAATTTTCGAATTTTCCAACAAATGTTTTATCAATAGAAGATTTCTTACCAATAAACATAGAAGTATATAAACAATATTATTTATCATCATTTGAACAATTAATGAATTCATATGGAATTGATAAAAAAAAAACATTAATTATATCTCCAAAATATCAGAATTTCATGACATATCTTTTAACAAAAGAAATAAAAAGTTCTTTAAATATTGATATTATATTAATTAAAGAAGGAATATCCAATCGTTTAGAATGTCCTATTTTTATGATAAATCCAAAAATAAGTTATATTGATATTATTATTAATTTCCATAATTCAAAAGGTAAAAATGTAAAAGATATTGATTTTAAAACTGAAATAATTTTTATTCCAAATGAAACATATGAAATATTAGAATATATTAGAAAAAAAAATTTTGATTTTTTTTTCAATATAAAAAAATACAATATCGATTTAATTCCAATAGATAAAGATATATTTACATTGGATTGTAATAATGATTTAAGAAAAATTTATATTAAAAATAATTATTCAATAATAACACAATTAGCAAAATCTCTTATTAAATTAGAATCAATTTTTGGAAAATTTAAATCAAGATATTATTTTGGTAATTTCTCAAAATTATTAAAACAAAGTTTTGAAAGAGAAGAAGAAAAAAATAAAGAAATATTAGAAATAAAAGACGAAATTTTTTCTTTAATTGTATTTGATAGATCTGTTGACTTTATTACTCCAATGTGTAGTAATTATACATATGAGGGTTTAATTGATGAATATTTTGGTATAGAATATAATAAAATATTAGTAAAAGATAATTTAATTAATGTTGATGTTAAAAAAAGTTTTGAATTAGAAAATAAGAATATTTCATATAGATTAAATAATAATAAATTATATGAAACTATTAGAAGTATGCATTTTCTTCATGCTAATAAATATTTAGCTAATGAATTAATAAAATTTTCAGAACTTAACGAAAGTGCAAAAAAAGAAACTGATTTTTCTAAATTAAAAAATACTTTAAGAGATTTTAAAGAATATTTAAGTAAAAAAGATGATATTTTTAAAAATTATAATTTAGCAAAATTTATTACTAATAATCAAAATTATTATAAAAATATTAAAATAATTCAAACTGAAAGAATTTTATTAAATGGTTTTAAAGTTGATTATATACAAAATATTTATGATGAATTAATCGGAGAAAGAGTTAATTTATATGATATCTTACGTTTAATGGTAATTGAAAATTATACAAGAAATGGTATTTTTAAATATAATACAATAAAAAGAGATATTTTAAATATTTATGGATTTCAAAATATTTTTTTATTTGAAAACTTAGAAAAATTAATATGGCTTAAAGATAGAGATTTTTTTCAAAGAGTAAAAAAATTAGTAAGTTCAGATTTTTTATCATTTATTAATAAACTTCAATTAATTAATAAAAATTTTAATATGGAAAAAATAACAGATTGTTCTTTTGTTTTAGGTGAATTATGTCCAATTTGTTTAAAATTAATTGAAAAATTTATTGCTGGTAGTTGGAATAGTGTTAATGAAATACTTAAAAAAAAATGCTTTATTCATTATCCTAAAAATGAAAAACAACTTTTTCAAAATAAAAAAGAAAAAAATTTTGTTTTTGTTGTTTTTATTGGTGGAATTACTTATGCTGAAATTGAAGGAATTAGATTTTTAAATATGATGAATAATGATTTTAAATTTATTATTCTTACTACAAGTATTCTTAATTATAAAAAATGTTTTCAACAATTAGATTTTAAAAAAGAAAAAGATTATTTTTCATTTAGTGATTATACAAATCAAAATGTTGAAGATTTAGAAAAAATGGTAAAGAAGAAATAAAATATATTTAATTATTAAAATTGAATTAATCTGTTAAAATTACTATTTAATTTAATTTAAATTTAAATTTAATTTATTTTTTTCTTTTTTATTTTTTTTTCATTTTTATATATTTATATTTTGGTTAAATATATGTAAAAAATAAAAAATAATTAATATGTATACTTGACATCTTATTCTAATTATTAATATCAAAATAAAGCATTTCTATTTTATTTTATTATTTTAAGTTTATTTTACTTTATATAAAAAATCATCATTTCTACTTATTTTTATTATTACTTTTTTTCCACATTTTATTCATTTTAAACTTATTATTCAATAAAATATTATTATTATTATTATTCCCTTTAAAGTCCTTATTACCTCCTTTATAAAAATTAGCATTTTTCAAATTTGATTGAATAAACTGATAATTATTATTATTATTATTATCATTTCCAGGTAAAATTTCTTGAGAATAACTATTTCCTTTTTCATTTTGATTATTTGTACTATGAACATTAGTACTATTAGAATTATAACTTTTATTATTTATATTATAATTACAAGAAGGTCCCATTGCAGAATTATTATTTAAATATGAAGAAATAGGACTTTGAATTATATTACATGAGTTGTCATTATTAAAATGTATTTTTATATTTCCAAATCTCATTTCATTTTCTGTATTATTATTTTTTTTTATTTCATTTGGAGATAAATATTCTGAATTATATTTATGATTTAAATCATTGAAATTTAAAGATGGAATTTTCATTTGATTTTTCATATTAAAATTATTATTAAATAAATCATTTTCTTCTTCATTTTTATTTTCAATATAAATAGGGATAAAAGTATTATTTGTAATATCACTTTTATCAGTATTTAATTTACTTGTTGATGAAGAATTATTATTTTCAACATTTTCTACAAAGTCATCAATTGGGATTCCTTTATTTTTCATATTATATAATACTTTCATCATTTTCATTATTTTTTGTTTATATTGTTCTATTTCATTTCTTAATTGTTGATTTTCATTTGTTAATAATTTTACATTTCTTATCATTATTTTTTTTGAGTATTGTTCATATTCTTCTTCTTCACTTTTTTCATTTTTTAAATTATCATTTAATTTTTTTATTATTCTATTTTTTTCATTTATTTCTATTTTTAATATGTTTATTTCATTATTTTTATTTTCTATTTCTTTTTTTAATTTTATTATTTGCTCATTTTTACTTGTTGAATTTAAAGGGGAATTTACACTTGTTCTTATATTATGACTATGAACTCTTAATTTTTCATTTAATGATAATTTATTTAATTTATCAAAATAGTAATTTCTACTATTTTCATTCTTTGAAAAAGAAGTATTTTTTGATTTTTTATTTTTAGATAAAGAATGGGCTTTATTATGAGGAAGATTATTATATTTTTTATAATTAATTTGTTTATTATTATTATTTTTATGATTATTAATAGTATGATTTAAATGATTTATTGTAGATAAATTACTTAAAGTTATTAATGGCTTATTTATATTTTCTGAAGTATTTATTCTATCATTTATTAATTTTATGTTATTTTGTGAAGTGGAAATATTATTTATTGAATTTGGATTGTTAATATGAGAATTGGTATTTAAAGAATTGTTTTGTATTGATTCTGATGTATTTATTGCATCGTATTTTGATTTTGATAAAGATTTTGTTAGTTTTGATTTTAATGTTTTAAAGTTTTTCTTTATGTTTCTAGACATTGATTTATTTTTATTTTTTTATATTTTTATTTATTTATCTATTTTTATTTTAATTATTTAATATTTTTTTTAAATTATATATTGAATTAATTTCAATTTCTTTAGTTTTTATTTTTAAACCTTCTTTTATTTGTTTATATTTTTCTTTATTTATATTTATTGCTTCTTTTAATTTATTATAAAAATCATTGTTTTTGTTATAGACAATACTATTATTATTATTAAATTTATAATTAACAGCAAATGTTTTTTCAATGATTAAAGGAATATTAAATCCATATGATAATTGAAAACTTCCTGAAGTTTGCTGCTTTAAATAATGTTTATGAATCTTTGGGTCTAATAAAGGTAAAACAAAATCACTTTTTGCAATATATTTATACATTAAACTATATGATATTCTTCCAGTAAAAGTTATGAATTTTGTTAAATTTGTTTTTGATACAGATTTTATTAAATTTTTATATCCTTTTCCAATAATAGTTATATGAAAATTAATATAATTATTTGAAATTAATTTATATGCAGAATTAATTAGAAGATTGAAATTTTTTTTTATTCTTAGATTATTTCCTGCAGTCACAAAATTAGTAATATTAGATTTAATATGATATTCATACTCTCCAAAATAATGTGGATTAATTTCATAAAAAGGTAAATTTTTGTTAAATTTTTTAAGGACAACAATATTATTAAAATTTATATCAAATTTTTTAAGATTAATTTTATTATGTAAAACTAATATACTTTTGAATTTATGTTTAGAATGTAAATATTTTCTCATTTTTATCGTTGCTAAATCAAGTGTATTAAAAAAACATATTTTATAAAAATCACATATTCCTAAGGTTATATATTTATCTATTTCATATTTGGAAAATATTAAATATTTAATTTTCAATTTAAAATATGTTTGATCAAAAATATTTTGTTTGTAAAGTTCTGGAGTTATTAAAATATCAATATTATTATATCCTAAAATATTAAAATATTTAATGAAACCAGGAATACATTCACCATGATATTTTTTAATTTCTATAATTAAAATTTTATTTTTATTTAATTCAAATAAAAAGGAAAAAAAATTATTAATACAATAATTTTTAGAAAAAAAATAATATAATTTAAAATGCAAAAAAAAAATTATCAAAAACATTTAAAGTTAAAAATAATTATTATAATAATTAATTAAAATATAAATTAATTATATATATTTTGATTGGTCTAATTGAAATTAATTATTTTATATAAAATTATTAAAATTTTAATAATATAAATA
>JAEEGK010007233.1_pt1 | contig 26479 bp, 18 predicted proteins | sample 8958771 | NCBI WGS metagenome assembly JAEEGK01 (sample SAMN16246547, study PRJNA631951) | gut metagenome | biome: gut microbiome; feature: rumen; material: SC-attached | host: Bos | place: Iran: Karaj | collected 2018-10 | reverse complement strand
CTGAACAAATACGGCGAGATTTATTATGTCCATCCGTCAAAGTATCTTATTGCTGAGTGCCTAGTTGCCTGTCCCGATGGCGGTTGCTTAGTGTATTGCGACGGGCTGGACGACAACACTCATGCGGCTGAAAACTGCATCATTAAAATTACCGTTTCAGACTTTCTGAATATTGAGGAGGCGCATTCGCATGGATTTGCGGTTGCCACGGCCTATCCTAACCCAGGCCGCAACACGCTCAACATCTGCACGGCCTTGCAGAACGCCCGCCTGGAAGTGTACGACACCAACGGGAGACTTGTTTACAGTCAAGCCCTTACGGAGAATGTAACAATGATTGATGCTGGAGGATGGGCTTCTGGAACTTACATTTGGAAGGTTTACACGGGCGTTTCGGCAGGCTCAACGACCCTTGCGGAAACGGGGAAGTGGATTAAGGAGCTTGACATTTATTAATATTCAGTACTTTTGCTGGAAATAAAACCATAGAACTATGAAAAAGCTGTTTATCTTTTTGCTTTGCCTCGGATGGTTTGGAGTTCTGGAGGCGCAGAACATCTGGACTGATTTGTTGAATCCCTATGGGTTAATAGGTGTGGCAGCCAATGACGACAGGTTTTACAGTGGTGCCTATTATGATGAAACGCTGTACCGTTCGCGAGACTTTGGCGAGACTTTGGAACCCATTTATGACCAGAGCAATGTGGAATCTTCAGAGTTTCTGATCAACAAGCAGGGACGAATCTTCGTCTTCAATGACCATACCAATAAGATATGGTATTCCGACGACAACGGCGACACATGGAATGTGCAACCGAACGGAATCGCTCGGAATTATGTCGACAGGATGTATTCGGTCTCAAACGACAGCCTGTTTATATGCAGCAACAACATTTTGGCGTGGACACTCGACGGCGGTGGGACTTGGAACGAGACGACGCTACCGTTCCTTGACGATGACCAGACCTGCATAGGTTTGCTTGCCGACAGAGCCGGAAACGTTTATGTTGGCAATACTACTGGAATTTACAGTGCCACGACGTATGACATGACGCAGTGGGAACTGAAGGCTGAATCCGAATATATGAGACAGATGGAATTGGATAATGAAGGCAACATCATTGTAGCAGAAACAAATTTCCATAATTTCATCTATCATAATGGTGTTTACTTTACAGGGAGATACACCATTGCGGTCTCAGATGACGATGTTGTTTTCACAATACAGCGTCTCGGTCAGGCACACAACATATTGTTGTATTCGACCGATCATGGCGAGCATTTCATTCCGGTCGGTGAATACATATATTCATGGGCCAGCGGGCCACAAAGGGAAGAGCTGTACATGTGCAACGACCAACGTTTATATACTATGGGCTGGTATTACTTTCAAAGCTATGAATGGATTCCGCTATATTATAGGAGCACTTTACGAGCTGATGAAATCGTAAACCAAAGCAGGCAATTTGCACCCCAAGGAGCAGAGTGGTATTTCCATGTGTTATCCGATGGACCGATTACGGAACCTCCTTTCTATTACGTAAGGTATTCAGTGACAGGCGTTGAGGAAGTGCATGGACACACCTGTAGTGTGGTCAACGACGATCAATACGTTTATCAGGAAAACAATGTCGTTTATTGGTACAATCAAACGAAGGATGCGTTCACGGTGTTGTATGACTTCAACGCCGAAGCGGGTGATTCGTGGTATTGTGATGTTGCTGAATGTACGTATCTTGTTACGGTTGACAGTGTTGGATATATTGTTGGCGATTCATATTTTGATATATCATACCGAAGGCAACATGTGACCGCTTATGAAAGCGATGGGGGTACAGATCCGATTTTTGAGGGATGGATTATCGACGGGATTGGATATGATAAAGGCTTGTTCCCCGATGAGCTGACTTGTTATGGCGGTGGCAATGATAGCGGAGAGTTTTGCTATATCAGATGCTATTATGAGGAGGGTAATACTACTATGCTTTACCATTACGGTGAGTATTCTTGTACTTTTATTCCGGATGCGGTAAGCGAAAACACGGAAAGCCCTATTAAGGTTTATCCCACTCCAGCCAAGGACAGGGTTGTTATTGAAGGCATTGATCCCGCCAAAGTGCAGGTTTATAATGGGCTTGGGCAGGTGGTGAAGACCGTGCGCGATGCGAATGAAATCAGTGTGGCTGGGCTGGCAGAAGGAGTTTATTTGCTGCGGATTACCGATACGGAAGGGAAAAAGCATGTGGCGCGAGTGGCGGTGAAGAAATAAGAAAACGATAAACCAATTAAAACAAATAGCAATGAAAAAGACCTTATTATTCGCATTGGCACTGGCGGTGGTTTGCGTTATGCCGTCGTGCGAGAAAGACCCGAAACCAGGTGAAGAACCTACCACTAATCAAATCACCTTCGGTAATTATGAAGGTATGGATGTCGTGACATACGACAGCATTGAGTGGGAGTATTATCATACTGATGATTACGACAAGTCGTGGTATATCGGTGATTTTGTCATGAAAGATCCTCGTTTCAAGTTTGAACTATTTTCTGAATTGTCGTCCTATCCTACAGGGTTGGCAAGAAACTATTACAACATCTTCATTGGTTCTCCCGTGTTGACGTTGTCATTCCACACAAAGGTGATAGATAACGAAGTCTTCCAACATGCCGACTCTACCGTTTATCAAACGGACAGCATTCCTCTGATTTACATTGATTACAAAAGGACTTGCAGCAAAATCGAGGAGGCAGACCCCCTTTATGAAACGTATGAAACAGTAACTCTTGTCCAACATGGAAAGGATGATGAGCTTGCCTCCAACTTCACTTACGATGCCTCATCGTCGATGCAACTATATGAATCCAGCATGGAGTTCCCTTATTATCTCAATCCAGAGGTAACAGAGGCCACCGTCTATGAATCGTTTTCGATTGCCCCAACGGATTGCTTTAATATGCCGTTAGACGAAGCTTTTTATCTAGGAATCAAATGCAAAGACGATAACAGAGAACGTCTCGGCTGGATAAAGATCATCATTGATACCGATGCCAACGGACAATACCGAGCAAGACCTTTAGAGTCGGCAATTCAACAATGATCAGGAAAAAAGATTGAGGTATTCTTGGAGAAAACTCGAGATCGCACAATGCTACTGTAATGGATAAACACGTGGATTTTGTGGATTTGTGGAAACATCTCTTTTTCAGTGTTTTGCAAAAGTGATTATTGTCCACAATATCCACAAGGCATTTATAGGAATCTCTTAACATTATCATTACCAGCGTTTTCCACATTTTCCACTTGTGGATGGATAATTGTGGACTTACAATACATTGATTATTAAACATATCCACAATTTCCACAAATCCACAATCACTTTTCGGAGTTTTCGTTTTCCCTCTCCTCTATCTGTTTCTTCAAGTCATTGTAATCCTCTTCATTGAGCCAGTTTTTCGCATGGAAGATATAGATTCTCGACTTGCCCTGTTGCGTTTCCTTACCGTCAAAATACACAAAAGTGGTATTCTCACCCTTGGCCAAAACACCTTTTTTAACCGACTCGTTCAAGTATCTTCTAATCTCGTACTTGTCGGCATCCCTTGTCTGTTTTTTCGTAAGCTCAAACAGCACTTCCACCGACAGTCTGACCACGATTTGATTCAACGTGAAGAATTGGGTTAGCAGTACGTCTTTCACATTCTTAATCAGCGGGGGCTCGCTTGCCTCAATCACCGCGTTCAATGCCGGTGTTCGGAAAAGGTTGTCATCGAAATAGAGACGGCCAGACTTGGGATAGTGGAGTTCGCGGTTCTTCAAGTAATGGAGAAACGCGGGGATCTCATCCTTCATCTTCTCCTCTATCTCGGTATCTTGCCCATGTCGTCCCGATAGTATCGCGTATGGTTGTATGTCCATTCACGGTCGCCGATGTCGTCCTGGTAACGCTCATAAAACGACCTGACACTATCAAGGCCAAAATACTTCCTTATCTGGTTCGTTCCGGTAATCTTTTCAACGGCAATGTAAGTGCCATGTGCATTTTTCTCAACTGCCTGCAACTCAGCGAGGCATTTCTGTTGGTCGCATTGCCCGTTAAAGAGCAAGTCGTCAATGCCTTTGCCTCCCACATCGCGCAGAATATGCTCGTAAAAAACATCGCCTTGAAACACTTTCGATTCCCTAAGATAGTCGTAGAACTTAATCAGCGATTCAGAGAATTGTCTCGGGCGTTCCGTGGCTTCTTTTGCCTCGTCAAAGTTTTTAAGTTGGAGTGCATCGGCATCATGCAAGACAACGATTTCCCTTGGGCTGGTCTTTTCGATGAAATCCGCCAAGTCGGGATGCAGCTTCAGCTTGTCTTTGGCGGTGAAGTTGTATATACCGCCGATTCCAATGGCACAAAGCCCGAATTTCGACAGCACAAACGCCTTTATTTCACCTTCCACGATGAACAACGTGTTGACCTTCTCCTTGGCCTTGTATGCTTCAATCGCCTTGGGCGTGAAAAAGGGGAATGTTTCGGTTCCTTTAGGCTGCTTGTACTTTTGTTTTGGGTCTTTGGGATTCTTCAGCCTGGTCCTGACAAAAGCCCGGATACTGCGGCCTTCGTTTTTGGACCTGTCTTCGTATTCAAGAATGCGCCCATTAGGAGTAAGGTAATTGATAACAAGATTGTCGTTGTCGTCAGAGGTGAAGTAACGGAACTCTTTGATACCGTGGACGCCCTCAGCGTCTGTCACGCCTTTGAAACGGTTCTCTTCGTCAGTAATTCCAACGGCAGAAAGCCTTCGTTCACAATAACACATCTCAATTTAATACTTCTTCCATAATACAATAATGAATTTGATTATGGCGGCAAAGCTATTTATATTAAGAACACTTTTTTCTTACTATTATAAGCATCACTCCAATTCTGTATCTTGGTTGATGGCTTCATTTTTCTCATAATGCTTCCATCAATTACATTCAACGATTTATCCACTTTGTATTCAGGTTGCCCAAAGGCGAAACACATCAATTTGAATTTGTCGGACAATTCAAGTCTGGTGTACCTATTCACGGCATCAGACCCAATTCGATGAAGTCCAGCCGCATAGAGATTGACTTGCGCCTTATTCATAATATCAACATGGGTTTTCCTGCAAAGTTTACTACTGGCCAACTCATATAAAGGTTTATACTCGTTATCTTCTATTTCTTCGTTGTAGACATTGCATTTCCTATCAATCCTGCACTTCTGCAACAATTGTCTGATTTTGGCATTGTACCCCCATTCCCCGCTCACATAATGGAGAATGTGGAAATTGAACTTGTATTTTTTCACAATATCCAAAGCGTAACGAATTATCGGGGTTTCGATTTCGGAATTGTCGCGCTGCTCTTTTTTCGTCTTATTCGGCAAATAATGTATGTATGGAATGCCGTTTTTATCCACGCCGACATTGTCCATCGTTAGTTTCTGAAAGTCGGCCACACGGCAACCAAAAGCGCATTGGAGCAAAAAAGCGTCCTTTGTTTCCCTATGGCTTTCGGGAACATCGGTATTCATCACGGTCATGAACTCCTCGAAATGGAGAAAAACTGGTTCGTCGTAGCGCTCTTTTGTTGCCATCTTTACACGGTCTTTGCCCAACTTGCGGAATGGCGACTTTGCGATTTCGTCAGCATCTTCCAAAGCACTGAAAAACGCCTTTAATTGCTTCACGCGGGTTGCAGCCGTGTTTTGGTTTCTTGGTTCGTTTGGAATGTGTCTTGAGGGTTCGTTTGCGTATAACTTTGGCCATTTCTTCACATACTTGTATTCATCAACGATGAATTGGTGGTATTCCATTACGTCATTTGGGGTGAAGTCTGAGGGCGTTATGGCGGTTCTACCTTTCACGGCCAAGAATCGTTCTACCTCTTTGGCGACAAGTTTATAAAGTGAGTATCGGCTTTCACCCCAAACGCCTTGTTTATATGAATCCTCAATGAATGCATTGAGGCGTTCCGACAAAGTGACGGTTTTGCTTGGCTCGGATTGTTCGGGGTGAAGTTCCCTAAACACCATTTCGTTAAACACTTTGCTTGTCATGTCGTAACCGCCTTGTTTCATTGCCGAATAGGCTCTTTTCATCGCGTCAATTTCATTGGCAATCTGTTTAACCAAAACAGGGTCGTAAATCTTCGTTCCCGCTTTCAGTGTACCATCATTGTTGAACTTTGCCAAATCCTTCAAGTCGGCTACAATTTCACTCCTATAAGAGAAATCGGCTTTCTTGCTGTCATAGAATCTGAATCTTAATCGTACATTGCCACTCGTTTTCTTTGTGTGCTTAGTGGACTTTTTTGTTTTGCCATCGTTTTCATCATCTTTGAAAGTCCCGATGGTCAGAATTGTAATGCGTTCCATAATGAAAATGTGTGTGTATTAGTTTCGGGCAAAAATAGTAAAAATGCCCGAAAGAAATGCAATATAGCATAATAATCTTATTATCCGATTTAAGAATTTATCGTATATATAATTGAATATCAATAATATTAAATGATAGAATTATTTCAGCGAAATAAGATTTATGATTCCGCTATGGGCTACAAAATAAACCTCTAATTGATCGAGAATCAGTTAGGGGTTTTTCATTTTGCCCCAAATTTGCACCAAACATCCATATCATGGGTCAACCAATATCCAAAAACCTTCCAACATTTCGCGCCCCACATTAGTCCCTTCATCCCTTAGATTACTTGGACAACTTATTTATATATGCGCACATTTCTCTTTTTTTCCTACATTTGGCGCATGAAATCAACCATAAATTATCACACTATGAAAAAAGCTTTTATTCTCTTTTTCGTATTGCTCTGTAGCATAGGCATCTATGCACATCCCATCGGGGTAGACAGGGCAAAGGAACTAGGCTTGGCCTTTGTGAATGCCAACCTCAACCAAGCCTGTCAACTCACCGACCTACAACTCGTCTACACTGGCATGTCGGCACGAGGCGAGACCTCGTTCTATGTCTTCAACTATGGAACCACGGGATTCGTCATCCTTTCTGCCGATGACTGCTATCGCCCCATCGTGGGTTACTCCGACGAAGGCATTTTTGAAACCGAAAACATGTCACCTGAGGTGGCCTATTACCTTAATTCCATCGCTGAAGGACGCAGTCAAGCGCGTAAAACTGTCCAAAGTGCTGAAGTTGCCGTGGAATGGGAAATGCTCAAGGAAAGTGGGCAACTGCCCTCCCGAAACCGTGGCAAAAAAGCCAGCTTCTTGGTCGAGACCCGTTGGAATCAAAGCGAGCCCTACAACTGGTTCTGCCCTCCGGCCACTGGTGGTTCCGGTGGAAGAGCCTATGCTGGTTGCGTGGCTACCGCCATGTCACAGGTGATGAAGTATTGGAACCATCCTCTCCAAGGGTCAGGAAGCCACTCCTATTTTTATCAAGGCGAAACCCTCTCGGCCAATTTCGGCGAAACGACCTACGATTGGGACAACATGCCTCTCACCATCACGCTTTCCTCCCCTCAAGAGCAAATCGATGCCGTCGCCTATTTCATGTACCACTGCGGCATAGCGGTGGATATGATGTATTCAGGCTCGGGCAGCGGAGCCTATTCGGAAGACGTGCCCGATGCCGTGCTGATGTATTTCGGCTATACCAATAAATGCCGCAGGCGCACCCGCAACAGCCACACTTTGGAAGAATGGCAAGCCCTGCTGAAGGACTCCTTCGACCAAGGCTGGCCCGTCTATTACTCGGGCAACAGCTCAGATGCCGGTCACGCCTTCGTTTGTGACGGCTACGATGACAACGACCTTTTCCACTTCAACTGGGGTTGGGGCGGTAGCAGCAATGGCTGGTTTGTGGTCGACGAAATCGACTACAACAGCGGTGCGGATGCCATCTTCAACTATGTGCCCGCCGAGGTCTTCAACAACACGCCTAAAGTCATTCGCGACTTCACCGCTGTTCCCAATGGCGACGATGCCTTTACTGCAACGTTGAATTGGACCAACCCTACCCTTACCCTTAACGGAGACGTCATCGATACCCTCAGCCAAGTCGTCATCATGCGTGATGAGACCATCGTCAAGGTGTTCGAGAACGTTGTCCCTGGCCAAGCCATGACCTATATCGACCCTGTTGGCGCGCCCGTCATGGTCAACTATTCCGTTTACCCCGTTTTCAAAGGCAGTTATGGCAAGAAAGCCACTGTCAACGATGTCAACCTCGGGCCCACCTGCCCTTGGACCATCACCACTACGAGCCAAGTCGAAGGATGGGCTGGCGGCGAACTGATGCTGTATAACTCTGCAGGTATCATGTTTGCAAAAATAGCCCCCGAACGTGGCGAAGAAACCACCCAAGAAATCGAAATGGCCATGGGTCGTGTCAGATTTGTTTGGTCGGCTCCTGCCGAGCCTGTCAACCTCAGCTTTGTCATCAAGGACAGCGAAGACAAGGTCATCTTCAAATATGATGGTTCGTCGGCCGACATGCCTGTTGGCACTTTCTTCATCGCCAACAATGCTTGTGGCGAGACCAGCGAAATCGTCAACCTGCCAACTGACCTCGCAGCCGAAATCGATGGTCAAGACATCAAACTCTCGTGGACGGGTGTCGCACAGCCAGGATACGGCTACAACATCTATCGCGACGGTCTTCTGTACGGCATGGTTTCCGACGGCACAACATTTATTGACAGGAATGCCGCCTACGACGGTCACTGTTACCACCTCACGCTCTTCACCGAAGGGGGCGAGTCGGACGCCACCGAATCAGCGTGTGCCATGGCTGAAGCCGAATGCATGGCTCCGAAGAATTTCACTTATGAACAACTCGAAAACGGCAGATTCAAGTTCTCTTGGGATGCCGCCGAAGGAGAAGGACTCTCCGGATACAGGATCTACAGGAAAGAGCTTGGCGAAGAATACAAATTAATCAAATCGATAGCAACAACTTCTTACAACGAACCTGGCAACATCCCGTTAGGAAAGCTCTATTTTTATAAACTCAAGGCCATTTACCAAAACGGACAATGCGAATCCGAGTTTGCCACTATACTCGACCATCCTGAATGGCGAGAGCTCGAAATCAACAGGACAATGGTCCCCATGCACCTTAAAGCTACCTACGACGAAGCCAGCGCATTACTGCTGGAATGGCAACCTGCGTACGATGCAGCATATTACAATCTTTATTGCGGCGACGAGCTGATTGCCTCCAATGTGACCGAGACAAACTATACAGTTGAATTGTCAAGCGAGACGAGCGGTGCCATGTATTATGTCACTGGTGTTCAGGGCGAAGTGGAATCAAGTCCCTCCAACAAAGTGTATTACGGCAACTACGGCATCGAAAGCGTTACCGAAGGCGCCATGGAGGTATTCCCCAATCCTGCCAACGAAACCGTTACAGTGACCGCCCCAGGATTGAACAGAGTGGTCCTTTACAATGTGCTCGGACAGGAAGTGCTAAAGGCCATCGCCAGCAATGGCATCTGCAACCTCGACCTCTCGGGTATGCAAAAAGGTCTCTATCTGATCAAAGCTGAAACGGCCATGGGCAACAGCATCCAAAAACTCATCCTTAAATAATTTGCGTCATGAAAAAATCAATTATCATCATAATCGCCCTCTGCATGGTCATTTCCATGAAGGCACAGCAAAAAGACGGTCCCAAGTTCTTCCGCAACACTTTGGAGAAATGCCTCTATGAAGCTGCGCATCCCGAAAGCATAAATCCCAACAAGGCACATCATTTCACCCGCGACTTCACTGCCCGTTTGGACAGCGTTGTTGGCAGCGACGACTTCGACTGGACCCAGTGGAAGAGCGAATACACCTACACCAACGAAGGCCTTTGGAACACTGAAATCTATTCCCTGTTGGAAAACGACCGTTGGATGCCTTCCGACAAATGCGAATTCAGCTATGACGAGAACGGGAACACGACCCGAGAACTACACTTCAAGTGGGACGAGGAGAATTGGACTCCTTATTACAATATGGAGAATTACTTCGGCGCAACCGGCTTGACCGATTCCATCATCACCTCCCGCTTCGACTCGGTCTGGAGTAACGAAACCAAGATGGTCTACACCTACGAAGGTGAAAACATCACCGAATTGATGATTTCTTATTTCAACAACGAGGAATGGCAAGAGAACAGCAAATATGAATACGAGTATAACGAGGATGGCCAATTGGCCTGTGAAATCTTCTCCACCATCCGGAACGGGCAATGGCGTCTCAGCTCCAAAGACTCATTATGCTATGAAAACGGTCAATGCACTGAACGCTTGATTTACATGAGAACAATGTGGGGTGGCAACGGCTGGATTCTCAGAGGCAAAACCGTGTTTGAATACGACGGCGACCTCATCAGCAGCCAGACCTCTTACACCGCCGGCTGGGGAGGTGGCAACATGTCCTTTGACGGCAAGACCGACTTCCACTATGACTCATATGGCGAATTGGTTTCGAAGACCACAAGTATTTTCAATGAATCGGAATGGATTGTGCGCGACGAGTACACCAACCACTTCGACACCGAGAAAAAGGCCGCCGAAATGATGGGCGGCGAGGCTTATTGGAACTTGAATTCCGAGTATTTCAAAAGCGACTTGGGCGAAACGCTTCCCATCACCTACCGATGGCTCAATGCGAAGGTAGTCTCCTCGGCAGCCGACACCCAGTTCACCTTGTATTACTCTGACATGCAGGACATTGAAGAGAACAATAGCGATCTAAAAGTGTATACCGCAAACGGAACCCTCACTGTGGAGAGCCCGACACTGACCGACATTGTGGTTTATGACCTGTTGGGTCGCAGTGTGGCCAAGGAAAGCCAAACGGCCAACTGCCGCATCAGCTTGGAACCTGGACTATACTTGGTCAAGGCAGGAAGTGCCACCGTCAAGGTCGTGATGGATTGAACCGCCTAAAACAAGAAAATCCCGGTATAAAAAGCCGGGATTTTCAAGAACCAAAAACCAAAATTTATGAAACCTTTTACTTACGGCTGCTTTCACAACCGTAGGTCTTTATGATAAGAACCGCTGCAAAAATACTATTTTTTTCAAAAACGCAAGGACTATTTTCAGAAAAAAGGCGGATTTCATTTCCATTGGAAAATTGTTCCAAAATTCTTATACTCTTAGGACAATTTCCCGACCTTTTAAAACCGAAAAATACTTTTTTCTTTCCAAGCCTTGACAAATATGCTTTTCTTGCTTATATTTGCAAGCTCAAAACGACAAAAACCCAATACTATGGAAAAAGCGATGGACAAACTCACCGGATTAATCATTGCCAATGACGGCCTCAACGAGACTGAAGCAAAAGCTAAGCTCAACCTGCTCTATATCAAGATGAACCAATCGGGAATCAAGAGCTTTAACGATGAATATATCGAATGGTTGATGACTGAAAAGAAACTCAACTACAAGGCCATCCTGCAGACTCCAGACCTGCAGCTGCACGACATTTTCGATACTGAGTTCAAGCACTAATATCCCTCGTGACGCATGTCGTAAAGCTCGTCAAGATGCTTTTTGAGACGACGTGCCATGGGACGGAAAGTATAGTAAGTAATTGTTGCTGAGATAGGAGCACCCACTAAAGGAAGCACTTTGCCTACACCTTTGGCAAAGCCTTCTTTGGTCATGTTGATGCCAATCCATTGCGCAATCTTTATCGCATACTGAGCCATCACGGTTTCCGAGACTTTTATTCCCGCATTTTTCGAAACCTGACCAACGACCTTGCTTAAGGCCTCGACAGCCAGTTTATTACCCATCATCGCACCAACAAACAAGGTCATGATATTGAGCGACTCGTCGTCCAACTGGTTGTTGACATTGGTCAGCGAAGGCCAACCGTAGAGATAAATCAGCTTCTGCATCAACGAAAGGATGTGTCCGTAAAACTGTGTAAGGTCGGTAGGAATGGTACCCGCCATCCACCATCCACCTGGCAAGCCCATCAAAGCAGAAGTGCCACATACCATAGTTAGATGGTAACTGATGCATTGGTTGGCCAACTTGTCGATTTCCTTCTTGTTCAGCACTTTCAACGGGCTATCGTCCAAGGCCGTCATCACCTCCATCGGGGTGCAAAACTTAGTCAGCTCCTTGGTCAGGAACTCTTCACGGTTGACTTTCACAAAAGGAAGGCGCAGGCTAGTCTCCAGCACCCTATTCCATACACTGACGCTTTTTTCTTGATTCTCTTCACTCATTTTACATCCTTGTTTTCCAGCTGCCACGGTATGACAGCCCTACAACTCTAAACTCTAAACACTAAACTCTCAACTAATACCCGTATTTCTCTTTCCACTTCTCACGCAGGTTCTTGCGCAATTCACGCTCACGTGGGTTATCTTGAGGTTCATACAAAACCGTGCCAGAAATCTCGGTTGGCAGAAATTCTTGTTCCACAAAATTGCCCTCATAGGCATGGGCATACTTGTAACCGTCATGGTAGCCAAGGTCTTTCATCAATTTCGTCGGAGCATTGCGGAGATGCAACGGCACTGGCAAGTCGCCCGTCTGACGCACCAAGGCTTGCGCCGCATCTATGGCAGCCACGGCGGCGTTGCTCTTGGGTGACGAGGCCAGATAAGTGACTGTCTGCGACAAGATAATCCTGCTTTCGGGCCAGCCAATCTTATTCACTGCATCAAAGCAGGCATTGGCAAGGAGCAAAGCATTAGGATTGGCATTGCCGATGTCCTCTGAAGACAAAATCACCATACGACGAGCGATGAAAAGCGGATCCTCCCCTGCCTCAATCATGCGGGCGAGATAATACAAAGCCGCATTTGGGTCGCTACCGCGCATCGACTTGATGAAGGCCGAAATGATGTCGTAATGCATTTCGCCCAACTTGTCGTACTTCACCAAATTGCTCTGAATGCAGTCGGTGGTGAATTCATTGGTGATAATCAGTTCCTCGGCGGTTTCGTCCAAGTCATTCAACGAAGTCACGACCAATTCAATGGCGTTCAACAATTTGCGCCCATCACCGCCACTAATCTTCATCAATGCCTCAGGTTCCTTGACAGTGATTTTCTTACCAAAATCGAACTCCAAAGCCTTTACAGCCTTCGCCAAAAGGATTTCCAAATCCTCTTTTTCCAACGACTTGAGCACATACACCTGACAACGTGACAGCAAAGGCGAGATAACCTCAAATGAGGGGTTCTCCGTCGTCGCGCCAATCAAGGTGACAAGACCACGTTCCACGGCGCCCAACAAAGAATCCTGCTGCGACTTGCTGAAACGATGGATTTCGTCTATAAATAATATAGGTGCCTCAGGCAGCATCCGCGCTCGGTCGATGACCTCACGCACTTCCTTCACACCGCTGCTGACCGCACTCAGTTGGAAGAACTGCCGCTTGACCTGCTTGGAGATGATGAAGGCCAAGGTGGTCTTACCCACACCAGGCGGTCCCCAAAATATCATGGAAGGCACACGCCCCGTCTCTATGGCACGACGCAACACGGCATGTTCGCCAATGATGTGCTTTTGCCCTATGTAATCGTCAAGGGTCGTGGGACGTAGGCGTTCCGCTAATGGAATGGTCGATTGCATCAATGAAATTTTTGGCAAAGATAACACTTTTACAGAAAAAAGACGACTTTTTCATTACCTTTGCGCCAAAGTATTTTAACCATGAAAAACATCAAATCTCTTCTTCTCTTTATCCTGCTTGCCGCTTTTGGTCAATCGCAGGCGTGCACCAACTTCCTGATTACCAAAGGTGCATCGGTTGATGGCTCCAATTTTATCAGCTATTGCGCCGACTCGCACATCCGCTATGGGGAACTCTACTTCACTCCTGCCGCCGATTGGCCAGCGGGCAGCATGCGCGTGTGCTACGACCGTGGCACCAACGCGCCGCGTGGCAGCGTACCTCAACCCGCTCACACTTACCAGGTGGTCGGTTACATCAACGAGAACCAAGTGGCCCTCGGCGAGACCACTTTCGGTGGCTGTGAAGAGCTGATGGACCCGACAGGCATCGTGGATTATGGTAGCCTAATGTTCATCGCCTTGGAGCGCAGCCGCTCGGCTCGTGAAGCCATCAAAATCATGGCCGATTTGGTGGAAGCCTACGGATACGGCTCCGACGGCGAGTCGTTCAGCATCAGCGACGCCAACGAGGTGTGGTATATGGAAATCATGCCGAAGGGCTACACCCCACAGGTGACCAAGACTGGCGACACCATCAACGCCGACCGAGGCGCCGTGTGGGTGGCCATCCGCATCCCTGACGGTTATGTGAGCGGTCATGCCAACGCAGCACGCATCACCACCTTCCCCTTGCGCAACGGCAAGACCTCAATCACCGACAAGGACTGGAAAAAACTATACAATGAACAAGTTGAGGTGATTTACAAGCACGACATCATCGACTTCGCCCGTCGCAAGGGCTACTTCAGCGGCAAGGACAAGGACTTCGACTTCTCGGCCGCCTATGCCCCCGTTGACTTCAGCGCCGCCCGCGTGTGTGACCTCCGCGTGTGGACCATGTTCAACAAGGTCTGCGACGGCATGGACGAGTATTGGGACTATGTCACGGGCAAGGATTTGACCCATCGTATGCCACTTTACATCAAACCCAACCGCAAGATCAGCCTCAGCGACATGATGGCCTTCCAACGCGACCATTTCCAAGGCACCGACCTAGACAAAACCAAAGACGTGGGCGCAGGTCCCTTCGGCTCACCTTTCCGTTTCAACCCGCTCTACTGGGAATATGATGGCAAACCCTACCTCAACGAGCGCAGCATCGAGGTGGTGCAGACAGGCTTCTCTTTCATCGCACAGAGCCGCAACTGGTTGCCCAACCCTATCGGTGGCATTATTTGGTTTGGGGTTGACGACACCAACTCAACCGTTTACACGCCCTTTTACTGCTCCATCACCGAGGTGCCCATCGAATACCGCGTGGGAAACGGTGACATGCTGACCTACAGCGACAACGCCGCTTTCTGGGTTTTCAACCGTTTGGCACATTTCAAATACCTATATTACAATAGGGTCATTGACGACATCCAAGCCGTACAAAATGAGTTGGAGAGCGGCTATCAAGAGCAGGTCAACTATGCCGACAACCAAGCCTTGAGCCTCTTTGCGCAAGACCCGCAGAAGGCCATCGCCTACCTTACCGATTTCTCCAACCAAGCCGGACACAACACTGTAGCCACATGGAAGGAATTGGATAACTACCTATTGGTGAAGTATTTGGATAGCAATGTAAAGCAAGAAGAAAACGGAGAATTCAAGCGCAATGGCTATGGCTATCCTGTCAGGCCGAAGCAGCCTGGCTATCCTGATTCTTGGAAAAAAGCTGTAATTGAGGAGACTGGGGAAAGGTTTAGGAGGCCATAAACTCCTTTATTTCATCCTCGTCCATGTTGCGGAAACCATATTCGCGAACTACTTCTCCGTCCTGCAACAGGACTACAACAGGGAAATCACCATTAACGACCTTCATAAGGCTTGACATATCCTTAAACAGCAAAGTTCTATAGCGATCCGATTCTGACTCCTTATAAAACTTCGCGATACCTTCTCTACTTCCCATAAAAACGTATGTGATTCGGCCTGCGTGAAATCTATTAAACCGTTGCATCAAGGAAATCTTTCGTGCCGCCAACTGGCAGTATTCACAACCTGAGGAGAAGAAACATACTATCTGTTTACCTTCGCGCAAATTTAACTTGTCCAAAGGAGGTTCATCAAGCATTTCATTGAAAAGCTCCACTTGAAGGTGATGCTCAAAAGAATAATCTGAATAATTGTCTGGCGGCGAAATCAAAAACACTCCACTCGTTGAAACAATTATAGATAGGCTTAGAAGCAGCCATCTGAACGGTGTTTCCCATTCTTCCATATTGTAAATAAAGAAGAAAAGCACTAACAGCACAGCATTCTTGATCAGGCTTTGCTTGGCGTTTAGTTGCAAGAAATCTCCAAAACAATGGCAACTGTCGGTACGTCCATAGGCGATTGCTACTAATAGCACCATAGAGTAACCTAGGAGCATAGCCACACTTCCCCACCACATGAACTTATGAAGATAGTTAGCTATTAATCCGATGCCCAAAACCAATTCACTTATGATGACAGCACGGGCCACCAAAAACGAGAAATTGAGGCTGAAAAAATGGAAACTATAGATATAAAGCTCGAAATGATCAATTTCAAGAAGCTTCAGGACCGCAGAGATGATAAACACAAGCCCAAGCAGCACCTTCAAGACCGATTTTCCGACAAATTGAGGCAAAAGAATTAAGGTTTATGGTTGTTGTTATTGTTATTGAAAAGATTCTCCCACCAGCTGGGGTTCTGGCCTGTCACTTCATATTCTGACACTTCGGTACAAATGACTTGTCCCCATCCCACAATTTCCTTGGACTTGTCAGAGCAGGAGGAGCCGTCCTCAATAGTGTAATACTCCTCGCCCAAGTTCACAACTTCCTCGTTTTGGATGGTGGTGCACCTGCAATAGCGCGTCTTTTTGCACGAAGACAAAACCACGACCGACAAGGCAAGTATAACGATCAGAATCTTTTTCATCTTTAAAAATTTTGCACGGCAAAAGTACAAAATTTTGCTGTTCGGATACAAAAACAGCAAAAATAAAGCATCATTCACCTATGACTTTGTATAAAACTCAGGATGAAGCTCGGCAAACTTCCTATCGTACTGGCGGATGCGACTCAAAGAGCGACGTGTCCACTCAAGGCGCAGCGCATTTCGTTCCTCTTCCGAAAGGTGCCAATCGATGTCAGAAGAAGTATGAAGGCGGTTGGTCAGCGAATAAAGCAACAAGGCTGCTGAGACACTGATGTTATAACTCTCTGTGAAGCCGTACATCGGGATGCGGGCATGCATGTCGGCATGTTCAACGGCATAGTCGGAAAGACCCAGTTTCTCCGTACCGAAGACCAAGGCTATGGGCTGGTCCAAAGGTAGTGTATCGGGGGTGAAATCGTCGCGATGCGGACAAGTGGCCACAATCTTGTAACCCTTATCATGCAGTCGCTGGTAGGCAGCAGGCGTGTTAAACTCACCTTCCTCATAATAATACATGTTGAGCCATTTCGTACTGCCTAACACCACATCAGGATTCACGTCATAGTGGTTGGTATTCTCCACAATATGGATGTCTTGGATGCCACGCAACTCGCAGCTGCGCAATACTGCACTGGCATTGTGGGGTTGGAAAATATCCTCCAAAACGACAGTAATGTGCCTTGTCCGGAAATCGAGAATCTCCTCAAAACGTTGCCGACGCTCATCGGTAATGAACTGCGTCAAGAAGTCGAGCATGGCCGCATCACGAGCTGCATTTTGCTGCAATTCAACACCCTGCAGTTCCCTTCCATCATACACTATGGATTTCTTCATCAGGTCTAATTCATTATAAAGGAGTGCAAAAATACGAAAAAAGAAAAAATTACACGATTTTGGTCGAAGGTATGCCGAAAAAGCGTACTTTTGCACGCAAATTTTGAAAAGATATGGCAAAACAAAACACAAAACAAGGAGATGAAAGGCTGGAAAATGTTGAAGAAGCCTTAAGCAAAACCGAACTTTGGATTGAAAACAACCAGAAGACCTTGTGGATCATTCTCATTGCCCTGTTGGTCGTCGCATTCGCCATCTATGGCATTACCAACTACAAGAAAAAGCGCAATGAGACCGCTAAGAACCTGAGCTATCCCCAGGAAATCACTTTTGAACAGAAAGCCGCAGAAGCCGTTGACTTTGCTTCATATTACATGGAAAACGAAAACTATGCCACCGCTCTGAACGGTGACGGCGAGAAGGTCGGTTTCCTTGATATCGTTAAAGACTATGGTTCGACCAAGGCAGGCAAGCTTGCCGCTTATTATGCTGGTCTCTGCTATCTGAAGCAAGGCGACTACAACAACGCCATCGATTACCTTAAGAAATACACCAACGATGATAAAGTGTTGGCTCCTTTGGCATTAGGCCTTATTGGTGACTGCTATCTTGAGCTTGGTGACCAACAAAACGCCGTTACCTATTACGATAAGGCTGCCAAGAAGAACGCCAACGACTTCTCTTCGCCGATGCACCTCATGAAATTGGGCATGACCTATGAGATTATGGGCAACTATGCCAAGGCTTTGGAGACTTACAAAGCTCTGAAGAAAGACTACCCGAACAGCAATGAGGCTTTCGAAATCAGCAAGAACATCGCCTATCTCGAAGAGAAGATGAAATGATCTAAGGGTTAAGTAATCTAAATGCCTGGCTCGTTTGGGTCAGGCATTTTTTTGACAACTTATGAAGAACAATATCAGAATCGCTTATTTCGGTACACCCGAATTCGCAGCCTCACAACTGGAAGCCATTCTAGGAGCTGGTTATGAAGTGGCCGTTGTCGTCACCATGCCCGACAAGCCTGCTGGACGCGGTCGCAAGATACAGTATTCCGAAGTCAAAAAGACAGCCTTGGAGCACAATCTGCCTTTGCTCCAGCCTGAGAAATTAAAAGATCCTGTTTTTTTAGAGCAATTAGCTTCTTTTCAAACCAATCTCTTTATCGTTGTGGCTTTCAGAATGTTGCCTGCTGTAGTATGGCAAATGCCAGAACTTGGCACTTTCAATCTCCACGCATCTCTCCTGCCTCAATACCGTGGTGCTGCACCTATTAACTTTGCCATCATCAACGGAGAAACCGAAACAGGACTCACCACTTTCTTCCTCAATGAAGAGATTGACAAAGGAGCCATCATCATGCGAGAGAAAGTCGGCATCCGTCCCGACGAAACCGCTGGAGAGCTTCATGACGAGTTGATGCTTATGGGCAATAAAGTTATTGTGGAAACTATAAAGAAAATAGAACTCGGAGATGTCCATGCTCTACCACAAGAAGAACTTACTGAGGCCCATTCCCTAAAGCCTGCACCAAAAATTACAAAAGAATTCTGCAATGTGGACTGGAGTCAAGACTGCCAAATGGTATACAACCATATCAGAGGCTTATCGCCCTACCCTGCCGCCCACACCCAGCTTGTTTCCGAAGATGGTGATAATATCGATTTGAAAATCTTCTCATCCGAAATCGAACTATGCCTGCCAGGACTACCCGTAGGGAGTGTTGTCACTGACAACAAGAAATACCTTAAAGTCGTCTTACGTGACGGATTCATCAGTCTGACGAACGTACAACAACCTGGCAAAAAGGCCATGCCCATTGATGATTTTTTACGTGGCACTCAGCTAAATGCCGTCTGGAAAACCTCTATTATTTGAAGAAAAAAGCCTCTTTTTTGAAGAATTTGCGTTTTTTCATTAAAAATTGTACATTTTTTTTTCAAAAACGCTTGTGTTTTTGAAAAATACATTACTTTTGTCGGGTAAAAGTTTAACCACTAATTAAAACTAACTATGAATAAAGTAGAATTAATCGATGCCATGGCCGAAAAGGCTGGCATGACTAAGGTTGATGCAAGAAAGGCTCTTGATGCCTTTTTGGATGTCACAAAAGCTGAACTGAAGAAGGACGGCAAAATCGCCCTCGTTGGTTTCGGTACTTTGGCTGTTACCAAGCGTCCCGCCAGACAAGGCCGCAACCCCAGAACGGGAAAGACCATCAAGATCGCTGCAAAGAAAGTAGTGAAGTTCAAACCCGCAGCGAACATTCTGAAATAAGAATTCCAAACAGAAACAAAAAAAAGCCGTCATTCTTGACGGCTTTTTTTGTTGTCCTTACGTCTAATAGAGCCATCCTTATCCAATTGCAAAACTCCGCTGTCTACGAGAAACCGAATGGTATCCAACACCTTGGCTTCTTCAAATTCCGAACATTTGGTCAGCACATCTTTCATTGGCTGAGCCGTTTCACTCATCACACTTTGCACTTTCTCCTCTATCGTGCCATACGAAACCCTATTACCACCCTGTTTTAAACAAACATCACAACGGCCACAGGTTTTCTTCGTCTTTTCATTGAAATAGCGTAATAACTGAACACTGCGGCACTCCTCGTCATTGTTCACAAAATCAATTACCGCATTCACACGCGCTTCAGCGTCTTTCTTTCGGTCATAATAGTATTCTTTTGAAAGACCAAAATGCTTTGCATTAACAAATTCTGAAAGGAATAACACTTGTGGCTTGTCATTTCTTGGCGCATAGGAAATGAAGTTATCTGCCTCCAATTTCTTCAACTGTTCAATTACCTTATCAGACGACACACCGATCTTCTTCGCCATCGATTCCTCATTGATTTTCACAAAGTCTGTCATCACTCCAGGTAGACTCCTAAGCATGAACTTGATAAGCTCGCTATACTGTGGACTATTGACCTGAAAACCATAAATATCGTCACGAGAGGCCTTAATCATTACCTTGGAAGGCTCATCGAAGCTGTCGGAAAGCATCAGGAAGCCTTCTTTTTCAAGAATCTTCAATGTATGGTACACCTCAACGATGGAAAAACCATAACGATTGGCAAAATCACCGATGACGAAAGGATACGACACATTCTCCCCTGCCCCGACTGGAATATTGAAATAATTACCCAAAGCATTATAAATCAACTTGATTCGCTCCAATTCAGGAAACGACTGCGCCAGATTCTCCTGCAGCTTTTTGATGTCAGCAGGTGAAACAAGCAGGAAGGCTTCGGAAGGCTTGAGGTCGCGGCCAGCGCGACCTGCCTCTTGGAAATAGGCTTCAATGCTGTCCGGCAAGTCCATATGGATTACGAGGCGCACATCGGGCTTGTCGATACCCATGCCGAAAGCATTGGTGGCGGCGATGACCTTCACCTTTCCCTTCATCCAGAGGTCCTGGCGCTCATCACGTGTCTTGGCATCTAGTCCGGCGTGATAGAATGTTGCAGAAATACCCACCGAGTTGAGCCAGTCAGCGATGACCTGCGTGCGTTTGCGGTTGCGTACATACACGATAGCACTTCCCTCGGTCATGGTCTCCATCTTGCGGCGCAGCACACCATATTTGTCGGCCTCGTGATACACGTTGTAGGTCACATTCTTTCGCTCAAAGCTGCTTTGGAAGACATTCTTCTGCTTGAAGCCTAAACGAAACTGTATGTCATCCACCACCTTTGCCGTCGCGGTGGCAGTAAGTGCCAACACAGGTGTTTTAGGCATATACGGCCTAATATCAGCAATCTTCAAATAGGGCGGACGGAAATCGTAGCCCCATTGCGAGATGCAATGCGACTCATCAACAGCCAATAGGCAGACCTTCATCCGCTTCAAAGCCTCCAAGAATTGGTTGGTCTGCAAACGCTCAGGAGAAACATACAGAAACTTCAATCTATCATAGGCTACTTGGTTATAAGCAAGCTCCAAGGCATCGGGATGTAAGCCTGAGTAGATAGCCGCAGCGGGGATGCCTTTGTCCAGAAGATGTGCCACCTGATCCTTCATCAGCGCAATGAGCGGGGTGATAACGAGGCACAAGCCTTCCATCGCCATGGCCGGCACCTGGAAGCAGATGCTCTTGCCGCCTCCCGTAGGCAATAGTGCAAGGGTATCCTTCCCTGCCATCACTGAATCCACGATGTCTTCCTGAAGGGGACGGAAACTAGGATAACCCCAGTATTGCTGTAATATGGCGCGGGTTTGGGCACTCATGGCATCACTTCAGTTTCTCAAGTTGCTCCTGCAATGCCATCATCTCGTCCCTAAACTGCGCCGCAGCAAGGAAGTCCATTTCCTTGACGGCCTTCTCCATGTTCTTCTTGGCCTGTGCGATGGCCTTCTGTATTTGTTCCTTCGACTTATATACGACCTGACCTTCGGCAGCCAGCGTCGAATCACCCGATTGCGAATAGGACACCGGTGCAGGCTGACCTTTCAAGGTGCCCAACGAGTTGTCAATGGCCTTGACGATGGTCTTCGGGACGATGCCATGTGCCTCGTTATAAGCCATCTGTTTGGAACGACGGCGGGCGGTTTCGTCAATGGTCTTACGCATGGAGTCGGTGATGGTGTCAGCATACATAATGACTTTGCTCTCAGCGTTACGGGCGGCACGGCCTGCGGTCTGTGTCAGCGAACGCTCCGAACGAAGGAAGCCTTCCTTGTCAGCATCGAGGATGGCCACCAAACTCACCTCTGGCAAATCCAAACCCTCGCGCAAAAGGTTGACACCGACCAGCACATCAAAGTCACCCATGCGAAGGCCTTGAAGAATCTCCACGCGTTCCATGGTGTCCACATCGGAATGAATGTAGCGCGTCTTGATTTTCAGGTTGTTGAGGTAGGTATTCAATTCCTCTGCCATGCGCTTGGTCAGGGTGGTGACGAGTACACGCTGGTTCTTCTCCACCACCTTGTGAATTTCGTCGATCAAGTCATCGACTTGATTCAAGCTGGGACGCACTTCAATAATCGGGTCTAAAAGACCCGTGGGACGAATCAGCTGCTCCACATACACGCCTTCACTCTGCTGCAACTCGAAGTCGGCAGGTGTGGCACTGACATAAATGGTCTGCCCAGTGAGCGACTCAAACTCATCGAATTGCAAAGGCCTGTTATCCAAAGCCGATGGCAGACGGAAGCCGTATTCCACCAAAGTCTGTTTGCGCGAATGGTCACCGCCATTCATACCTCGTATCTGCGGTATGGTGACATGGCTCTCGTCGATGATGGTGATGAAGTCATCGGGGAAATAATCGAGCAAGCAGAACGGCCTCGTGCCCGGACTGCGCCCATCGAAATAGCGCGAATAGTTCTCAATACCCGAACAATAGCCTAACTCCTTCATCATCTCGATGTCGAAGTTGACACGGTCTTCCAAACGTTTGGCTTCCAAGTTCTTGCCAATCTCGCGGAAATACTCGGCCTGCTTGAACATGTCGTCTTGTATTTCGACCAAGGCGGAGTTCAGCTTGCTTTGAGAGGTCACAAAGATATTGGCGGGGAAAATGGTCACCTCTGACAGTTCCTCCATGCGGCGACCCGTCACGGGGTTAAGCATCTCGAGGCTGTCTATCTCGTCATCCCAGAACACGATGCGGTAGGCATAATCGGCGTAGGCGGGGAACACATCCATGGTCTCCCCTTTCACTCTGAACTTGCCTTGTGTAAACTCAATCTCATTGCGTACATACAAAGCCCCAACCAAGGATTTCGCCACGTCGTCGCGGCTAACTTTCATGCCACGCTCCAGAAAAATGACATTCTTCCCAAAATCATCAGGATTGCCAATACCATAAAGACATGACACTGAAGAAACTACAATGATATCGCGTCGGCCCGAAAGCAAAGCCGAAGTCGTGGCCAAGCGCATTTTGTCGATGTCCATGTTGATGGCAAGGTCCTTTTCTATATAGGTGTTGGTGGCAGGGATGAAAGCCTCAGGCTGGTAGTAGTCGTAATAGGAAACGAAATAATTCACCGCGTTTTCCGGAAAGAACTGTTTGAACTCACCGTAAAGCTGTGCCGCCAGTGTCTTGTTGTGGCTCAACACCAAGGCAGGACGATTCACCTGTGCCAGGACATTGGCGATGGTGAAGGTCTTGCCCGAGCCTGTCACACCAAGAAGCGTCTGGGCATGGTCGCCACGGTTCAAGCCGTCCACCAACTGTTTGATGGCTTCGGGCTGGTCGCCAGTGGGCTGAAAATCTGAGACTAGTTTGAAATTCATAGTGATTGCAAAAGTACATAATTTTCCAACAACTATAGGCATTCATTTCCAACAAAAAGCGGGACGAAAGCCGATCTTCCGTCCCGCAAAACATCATTTGCACTCGTTCCTATTACTTCTCCTTAAACACCAACTTGAAGCGGGCAATGTCATCCGTCACCTTGGCTTCAAAGGTGTAGCTCGGCTCAGTCAAAAGGTCGATGTCTTCTCCAGCGAGCTGGTCGATGAGGTGCAGATAGCTACAGTCTGTTTCCAACAAGTCAGAGACAATCGTAAAGGTGCCTTTTCGTTCAGTTTGGAAACCAAGCTGATATTCAGTCACTCCTTCTTGTCTTACCGCGATGGCATACTCTCCATTATCCTGACGGAAATACAATGAAACTGATGGCCTTCCCATCTCCATTTTACCCAAACCTTCGCCTTCGTTAGTCTTCAGATAAGCACGGTCGAGCATCTTGTCGGCTGCATACAGCACAAGGCGCACATAGCCATTGGTCACTACGTCTTTTGCCGCTGCATTGAAACTCAAGTTGCCAGCCACGCTCTGCACAAAGAAACCTTCTCCTGGAAGAATGGGCTCGTTGGTATAGACCACAAAAGCAGTATCGTTCAGCAGTCTGTAATACGATGTCAAAGGAATAGCATTCACCTTCAGAGTGTAAACACTGATATTCTTCGTGTACGGATTGCCAACCAAATTGAAGCCATCCAAAGGAGAAACCGATGCCGTACTGGTAATAGGCTCACTGAACACAGCATGAGAGGCTTTAGCCTGTCCCTCGAAGGTTAGCGTGAGCGGCGCGGAATTGGCATACAAATAACCCTGGCCAAGATTGAGTTTTGTAAAACCGCCTTCCTCCTTTTGGTTAATCCAATAAGCTGTAGGCTCATCATAGTAGTACAGGTCGTAGTTACCTTGGGTGAAAGCTTCAGCATCCATTCCTGCAACGGCAGGTGAAGCAATGGTGTACCAACCGCCACCATCATTGTTGACATAACCATTGATGCCTTTCTGCAAGGCAAACCAAGTGTTTTCAGTGGGATTGATCAATTGCGCGCCTTCGCTGAGATTGATGCGTGTCTCGTAGGTGTTGGAGATATCATACGTAGCAGTAAAACACTTGCCTGGGTCAACGCTGATGGTGCTGCCGGCGGCCATCGTCAGCGACCCGACCGTGGCATCCACATCCACAATGCATCTCGTGGCAATAATCACATCATCATCGTTTTCCATCAGGTTCCTTGACGGATTAATCCAGTTGGCTGGATCACTCCACAACATAGTGCCGTTGGTGCCCACAAAGATGTGGTTCTCCTGCTGCACTTCGGGTATGAGATAGTTGCGGATGGCACGCACACGGCCACTGCCGCCCTTGTTGGAGGCACTGAATTCAAAAGCAGGCGACCAAGCTTGGCCTGAATTGCGCTCCGTGCTGCTCCAATAGGCATCCGTGGTCATCATCATACCTCCCGCATTGAGAATGATTGGCTCAATCTGCGGCAGAGCAGCATAGAGCTTGCGCAACTGTCCGGCTGTGGGCAAGTACCATCCATTCTCATCATCTGGCTGGTTGACAGCGTATTCGGGATACTCGGCATACCAATTGCGCAGGATGCGCTTGTTGCGAAGGCCGTCCATGTCGGAAAGCAGTTCCACGGTGTAGGTCGGATTTTGGTCTTCCAATTCAGGAACGTCGCTGTTGTTGCCCCAGGCACAGCCTTCGGAAGCGTCATTGAGTGCCACCATCCAGCCGCCGATACCAGTCGGGTCTTTGTGGAAAATCACGCCGCGACTGCCGTCAGCATTGGTGATGACGCTACCGACGCTGTTTTCCAAAACGAAGTCGGCCACCAAAGAACGGCTGCGCGTGAAACCAAACTGATATTCCGCATCAAACGAGACAATCATCCCGTTTTCCGTCCAATAGTTGAATGCGTAACCCGTGTTGGGCATGGCTGTCACCGTGACGCTTTGGCCGTTGGAATACTCGCCTGCCCCACTCACTGTGCCCAAGGTGGCATCGTTGGCCTTGACCGCGATGGCGTTGGGACCCACAGTGGAGAAATGTCTGATGGCTCTCACAGGAAGTGTGCTTCCCTTGTTCTCATTACTCATGCTAAAGGTCGCCGTGACAGCTTGGCCAGAGTTGTATTCCGTGCTGCTCCAATAGGGATTGCTGGTAAGCATGACTCCACCCGCATTGAGGAGCACAGGTTCCACCTCCGGCATGGCTGCATAGAGTTTACGCAACTCGCCCGCCGAAGGCAGATACCAACCATGCTCGAAATCGACCACATCAGCAGCAAATCCACTCAAACTATCCAAGTGATTCAGTATGCAGCGTGTGTTGGTATTGCCCGAAACATCTTCCAAGGCGATGGGAAGGTTAAAAGGCTTGTCAATTAAGGTGAGCGCGTTGCCGTTGGGGCTCCAATTGCATCCGTCGGAAGCATCCTCCAATGCCATCATCAGGCCTTCGTTGCCCTCAGGACTTTGCCAGAACACCAAGCCCTTGCTGCCGTCGGCATTGTTGACCACGCTGCCCACGCTGCCTGGTATCACGAAATGGGCTACCAACGAGCGACTGCGCGTGAACGGGAACTGGTAAGCGGCATCATACGAGACAATCATCCCGTTTTCTGTCCAATAATTAAAGGTGTAACCCTCGTTGGGTATAGCTGTCACGGTAACGTTTTGGCCGTATGCATAGTTGCCGGAACCGCTCACGGTGCCCAATGTGGCATCATTGGCCTTGACCGCAATGGCATGGGGACCCGCAGTGGAAAAATGCCTGATGGCTCTCACGGGAAGTGCGC
>JAEEGK010007229.1_pt1 | contig 26486 bp, 19 predicted proteins | sample 8958771 | NCBI WGS metagenome assembly JAEEGK01 (sample SAMN16246547, study PRJNA631951) | gut metagenome | biome: gut microbiome; feature: rumen; material: SC-attached | host: Bos | place: Iran: Karaj | collected 2018-10 | reverse complement strand
TCTTGCAATTATCCACAAAACTGTTACCCAGGTTTTCGATCACTTCCATATCCTCATGAGAGCTGTCCTTCAGTGCCGTGATCAGCTGTTTGAGCACCTTGCTCACATGATCGACCGTGCCTTCAAGTTCCTCCACCACAGTTTCTATTTCCGTAACCGCGTGTCCTGTATCCTGGGAGAGTTTACCGATCTGATCCGCCACCACGGCAAACCCGCGTCCCGCTTCACCTGCTCTTGCCGCTTCAATGGATGCGTTCAGTGAAAGGAGATTTGTCTGATTTGCGATTCCTTTTATGGTCTGGGTAAGGTTCTCGATCTCATTTATCTTAAGAAGTTCCTCTATGGATTCATTTGTGAGTTTTTCCATGGCGTTGGCGTTTTCAACCACAGCCTTGCTGCTCTTTGTTGCTTCGCTCAGAGTCGCTCCCGCATCATGAGTGGATTTCTCCGAACTTCTGGCAATGTCTTCCGTTCCCGCACGAAGATCTGTCATTCCAGTCCTGATGGCACTTGTCAGTTCCGCACATTTTTCAAGTCGTTTTGATGCCTCATCGGTGTTGGCGGTAATGTTCTCCAAAAGTGCCAGTGTCTCCTGAGTTCCATCGGACACCAATGCACAAGTTTCCGCATTTTCTCCCACGATCCGTTTCAGCGTGTCTGCATTATGATCGATCCCCGAAACTATCTCCACGAAGGCAGTTCTCAGTTTCATTGCCGTTCTTGCAATACTGCCGGTTTCACCCATATATTTACAGAGTTTTTCTTCTTTCGGATCCTGGGTAAAATCGAATTCGCCCATCTTTGCCAAAGATCTTTCAACCTCTTTAAAAGGTCTGATGAGCATATAGACCACTCCTGCGCCTACCAGGGCACACACAATGGCGATCATGGATCCCACTAGGCTGTTGGAGATCACGAAATCCTGTATTTCACTTAAATATTCACTTTGTGCCAGAAGAATACCGAAAATGGATCCGTCATCTTCAACATAATAAGCAAAGTCGTAAACCTTTCCATCGATCTTTACCTCTGTTGTATCGCTTGTCTTTGCTGCCAATGTGCCCTCTGCCGCCCTGTCAAGGAGTTCCAGTATTTCAGGTATCTTTACCGCCGTATCCGTCTTGCTGTCATCAGAATCATAGGTGTAGGTCCCGTCGGCATCTGCCAGCAAAACCTCTATCTCATACCCCTGAAAGGAGATCTCGCTCAGCATCTGTTCCATGTTCATTCCGCGGGAGCTGCCTGTTTCCGGTCGTCCCTGACTGAAATTTCCCTTGTTTTCCGATACATTCGGGAAAGAATTATCTTCATCCATTTCCGGAAAAGTCACATCATCATTTGTCAACGTCAGAGTCGTTTCTGAGCTGCTGTTAAACATGTTAAGCATCATAGTTATCTTGCTTCCGGATTCCGTCGCCAGATCTTCAAGATAACTCTGGGTCATCTTTACTGCTTCCACCTTGTGCTTGTGTATGGAATTCACATTTACGCTCACTGCCGTGATCACAACGAACACCACTATCAGTATCACCAATTGGGTGATAAGACTCATATTCAATCCTTTTTTTCTGTTCTCATTTTCTGCCATTTTAATTTCTCGTCCTTTCGTTTTATAAATCTTCCTCTTGCACATTCAGCCGTTCTCGACCGTTCAACACTAATCTTAACTTCAGGCGGTGAATGATTTGTGTATTAAAATGGCATATTTTGTGTTCACGTTTTCGGTAAAAAAGAAAAAAACCCCTCCCGCAATGCATGCGGGAAGGGCATCTGTATCTCAATATCTTACTTAAAAGGATTCTCTGTCTTGTAGAGCATTCCTTCGGGCTGGTTGAAGCCGATCTCGTCTACATCGACACCGATCATCTTGAAGACTTCAAAGAGAGCCTTTCCGTAATGACCGAATGCTACTGCTCCGTGATGAGGGAAGCCCTTCTGGATGAGAACGTGACGATAGAAACGTCCCATTTCCTTGATTGCAAATACGCCGATACCACCGAATGACATAGGATCTACGGGAAGAACCTCACCCTCTGCAACATATGCACGAAGGATGTTGTCAGATGTGGACTGCAGGCGGTAGAAGGTGATCTTGCCGGGAGCGATGGCACCTTCAAGAGTTCCGTTTGTAACCTCGATAGGAAGGTTACGAGCCATGATCTTCTGGTACTTCATCTCATAGTTTGCAAGCTTCTTGGTGCATGTGTTTCCGCAATGGAAGCCCATGAACGTATCTGTATGCTTGTAAGGGAACTTGCCCTCGATGGACTGCTTAAACATATCCTTCGGAACAGAGTTGTTGATGTCAAGGAGTGTAACGATGTCGTCACTTACGCAGGTTCCGATGAACTCGGAAAGTGCACCGTAGATGTCTACTTCGCAGGATACGGGTATGCCCATTCCTGTAAGACGGCTGTTTACATAGCAGGGAACGAAACCAAACTGAGTCTGGAATGCGGGCCAGCACTTACCTGCGATGGTAACGTACTTACGATAGCCCTTGTGAGCCTCAACCCAGTCAAGGAGAGTGAGTTCGTACTGAGCAAGCTTGGAAAGGATCTCGGGCTTCTTGTTGCCCTTGCCGAGTTCTGCCTCCATCTCTGCAACCTTAGCGGGAATTCTGGAGTCTCCTGCATGCTTGTTGAAAGCTTCGAAAAGGTCAAGCTCTGAGTTCTCCTCGATCTCTACGCCAAGATTGTAAAGCTGCTGGATGGGAGCGTTACAAGCAAGGAAGTTCAAAGGTCTGGGACCGAAAGCGATGATCTTGAGCTCGGAAAGAGCTACAACCGCACGAGCGATGGGAACGAATTCGTTGATCATCTTTGCGCAGTCATCGGCATCACCTACGGGATACTCAGGAATGTAAACCTTCTTTACGGAACGGAGTCTCAAGTTGTAAGAAGCATTCAACATACCGCAGTAAGCGTCGCCTCTTCCGTCGGACAGGTCGTTCTGTGACTCTTCTGCTGCTGCCACGAACATCTTGGGTCCGTCGAAATGCTTTGCAAGAAGCGTCTCGGAGATCTCGGGACCGAAGTTTCCGAGGTAAACGCAAAGTGCATTACATCCTGCCTTCTTGATGTCTTCAAGAGCCTGAACCATGTGGATCTCGCTCTCAACGATGCAGATCGGGCATTCATAGATGTCAGCTGCATCAAAGTTCTTTTTGTAAGCCTCTACAAGAGCCTTACGTCTGTTTACTGCAAGTGCTTCGGGGAAGCAGTCACGGGAAACAGCAACAATACCGATCTTTACCTGCGGAATGTTGTTCATGTTCATTATTGTATTCTCCTTTATAAAATTAATTCAGTAATTTGGTTGTTGTGTTGTTTTGCGGGAATGACCCACTATGCATACAATTCTATACCATAGTCGCAAAAAAATCTATACGGTTTTTTGTCAATTACTGTGCAAAAATAGCAAAATATACAGGATGCGAAAAATCTTTGAACTGCCTTTATTGTTGGCCATGAAGCTGTATTACGGCTGCATTCTTGCCAAAAGTGATCCAATAATGATCTCTTTAAAAGAATCTTAAGTGTATAACAGCTATAACAACCGGATTCTTCTTTAAGAAATACATCGAGATCCGTGAAAATTAACTTTTCCGATGTATTTTCTTCTGCCTTTCGAAGTCTTGGAAATCAAAAAAGCATCGGATTCTACATAAAACTGTATTTTCGATGCCTTTACGCCCGTTTTTGAGAGTCACTGCAACGAAAAAAGCATCGGATTTCGATAAAATTCTCTTTTTCGATGCTTTTATTCCCGTTTCCGACCACTCGAACGGCAGAAAAGGCATCGAATTTAAGTAGAAGCTCTCTTTTCGATGCACTTGCTTCTGTTTTAAATAGTTCGAGCGAGAAAAAAAGCATCGAAACCGGCCAAACTCCTTCTTTTCGATGCTTTCCGATGCTTTTCGGTGCTTTTCGGTGCGATTGTGCAATTTTGACCCATAACCCCGTCCCGGGGGGGCATTCCGGGGGGCATTCCGTCCCAGAGGGGCCCATAGGGACCCCGAGTGTCACCATTTCTCCTTCGCTGCGGGGCAATGTTTGTCCTTCCCGGCGGCGCGCATTTCAACGTAGCAGCCGCAGACAGTGCAGGTCCCCCGTACAAGCCGTTCGCAGGAAAGGCAGATCTTGAGGCGGCGTTCGTACTCTTCGTCGCTCACTTTAAAATCTTTGTCGATGCTGTCGAGGTACTCTTTTATGGATGCAAAAAGGGCGCTTTCGTCAAGCTCCCTGATGAGACACTTTTTACAAAAACGCCACTCTTCTCCGGTCATATCTTTTCTCCGTTGATCATTTTTATGTTTTTTTCAACCTGAACTCTGGGGAGCATCACCATGTGTCCACAACCCAGACACTTAAGACGGAAATCCGCTCCCACGCGTAAAACCTCCCACTCCGCGCTTCCGCAGGGGTGGGATTTTTTGAGCGTCAGTTTGTCATTCAGCTTTATGTTCATCCGTTTTAACAGTCACTTTCTGAAGCTTCCACAGTTCTGTTGCGTACTCTTCGATGGTCCTGTCGGAAGAGAACTTTCCTGACTTTGCGATGTTCACAAGAGTAGCCTTTATCCATGCCCTGCGGTCCCTGTAGAACCCGTCCACACGTTTCTGGGCGTCGGCGTAGGAAGCAAAGTCCTTTAAGATAAAGTACTCATCCTTATTTAAAAGCATGTCGTAAAGCTCACGGAAGATGTTATTGTCTTCTTCCGTGTAGGTTCCGTCCACCAGCTGATCCACAACGCGATGAACTCTCCGGTCGTTGTCGTAGATCTCTCTGGGATTGTAGCCTCCGTTATGCTCGAAATTAATGACTTCTTCTGCGGAAAGGCCGAAGATCACAGCATTTTCATTGCCAACTTCCTCAACGATCTCCACATTCGCTCCGTCCATTGTTCCCAGGGTGATGGCTCCGTTCAGCATGAACTTCATGTTTCCGGTTCCGGAAGCTTCTTTGGATGCTGTTGAGATCTGCTCGGAAACATCGCTTGCCGCAAAGATTATTTCAGCATTTGAAACTCTGTAATTTTCAATGAACACCACCTTCAGCAGTCCGTTTATGGAAGCGTCGTTGTTGATGACATTACCCACGTTGTTGATGAGCTTGATGATGGCCTTTGCCCTTCTGTAGCCGGCGGATGCCTTCGCTCCGAAGATGAAGGTTCTGGGCTGCATATCGGTGAGATTTCCGCTCTTGATCTCATTGTAGAGATACATTACATGCAGGATGTTCAGAAGCTGCCTCTTGTATTCGTGAAGGCGCTTTACCTGAACGTCAAAAATGGATTCAGGATTAACGGTGATGCCGTTGTGTTCCTTAATGTATCTTGCAAGGCGTACTTTGTTCTTCTGCTTGACTTCGGAAAGAGATATGAGATCCTCGTCGCTGTCCGCAAACTTAAGCAGACCTTCCATCTGCGAAAGATCCGTGATCCATCCGTCTCCGATCCTGTCGGTGACCCACTCGGCCAGAAGAGGATTTCCGTGAAGCAGGAACCTTCTCTGTGTGATACCGTTGGTCTTGTTGTTGAACTTTTCGGGCCAGAGCTCGTAGAAATCCTTTAACTGAACGTTCTTAAGGATCTCCGTGTGGAGTCTCGCAACTCCGTTTACGGAATACCCGGCAACGATAGCCAGATTTGCCATCCTCACCTGTCCGTCGTAAAGTATCGCCATGCTTCTGATCTTGTCCTGATTTCCGGGATACTCTGCATTGAGCAGGCATATGAACCGCCTGTTGATCTCTTCTATTATCTGATAAACTCTGGGAAGCAGCTTTGAGAAAAGGTCAATGGGCCACTTCTCAAGCGCTTCGCTCATTATTGTATGGTTTGTATAGGCACAGCTCTTTGTTACCACATCCCACGCCTGATCCCAGGTGAGATAGTAGTCATCCAGAAGGATCCTCATGAGTTCCGCAATGGTCACCGTGGGGTGAGTATCGTTCAGCTGGAAGCAGACCTTCTCGTACAGTTTCTTCACATCATCGTGATTCTCCATGTACTTCTTTACCGCTCTCTGAACGGAAGCGGAAACGAAGAAGTACTGCTGCTTCAGTCTCAGTTCCTTTCCTGCATAGTGATTGTCATTGGGATAGAGGACTTCCGTAATAGTTCTTGCAAGATTTTCCTGTTCCACGGCACGCTGGTAATCACCCTTGTCAAAGGAATCCAGGTTAAAGTCGTTGATGGCTTCCGCATCCCAGATCCTTAAGGTGTTTACGATACCGTTGTTGTATCCCACGATGGGGATGTCATAGGGAACAGCGCGAACGGAGAGACAGTTTTCCTGAACAAAATGATCTCTTCCGTCGTCTCCGGGGATCATTTTAACATAACCTCCGAACTTGATCTCTTCGGTGTACTCCGCGCGCTTTATCTCAAAAGGATAGCCGTCCTTCAGCCAGTTGTCGGGACGCTCAACCTGATAGCCGTTTTCAATGGCCTGCTTGAACATTCCGTATTTATAGCGTATCCCGCAACCGTAAGCAGGATAGCCGAGAGTGGAAAGTGAATCAAGGAAGCAGGCGGCAAGTCTTCCGAGACCGCCGTTTCCAAGGGCCGGATCCGGCTCTTCTTCTTCGATGTTCTCAAGGGAGAAGCCCAGTTCTTCCAAAGCTTCCTTAACCACAGGAAGTGCTTTCATATTGATGATGTTGTTTCCCAACGCTCTTCCCATAAGGAATTCCATGGAGAGGTAGTACACCGTCTTCGCATCTTCTTCCTCGTAGGTCTTGTGGGTGTTCATCCACATATCAATAATATAATCCTTCAATGCATAGGATACAGCCTGATACATCTGCTGAGGTGTAGCCTCCTCGATGTCTTTTCTGTAAAGCATACGCATGTTATAAGCTATGGATTTTTGCAGCTCTTCCTTTTTTATATCCATTTTTACACTCTTTCTACGCCAAGCGTTACATCTTCACCGTTAAGGTTCCATTCCTTGCCCGCATTGTTCATAGATCCCGTGATGATCTCATCCGCAAGTACGACTCCCTTGATCTCGGCCGCATTCTTTACGGCGAGCTCTGCGATCTTGTCGTTACCGGAAATATACACTCTGATCCTGTCCATAACTTCAAAATCGGAATCCTTACGCATTGTCTGGATCTTGGAGATGATCTCTCTTACAAAGCCCTCCTCGATGAGTTCGGGAGTAAGGTTTGTGTCCATTACAACGGTGACATCCTTGTCGGCCTGTGAAACGTAGCCGGGCATCTGAGCCATATCGATCAGAAGATCGTCCTTGGAAAGCTCTTCCGCAGTTCCGTCTACAGTAACTGTGAGAACGCCCTTTTCGTTGAGTTCATCCATTGCCGCATTTCCGTCAAGATTTGCAAGTACTTCCTTTAATGCGTTCAGTCTCGAACCGAAACGACGTCCGAGGGTCTTAAGCTGAGGCTTAAAGGTGTAGGAAGTGAAAGCTCTCACATCATCCGTAAAGATAACACTCTTCACGTTAAGCTCATCCTCGATGATCTCCTTGAAGAACTCGGGAAGTTCCTTGTCTGCCTTCACGTACATCTTTGCCATGGGCTGACGCTGCTTGATGAGGGATGCGTTTCTTACAGCACGTCCGAGAACTACGATATCAAGTACTTCATCCATATGCTTTTCAAGCTCTTCATCGATCATCTTTTCGTCAACTACAGGGTAGTCGCAAAGATGGATGGACTCGGGAGCTGTCTTGTCAACACTTACCACCAGGTTCTGATAGATGCTCTCTGTCATGAAGGGGATCATGGGAGCGGCAGCCTTGCAGATGGTCACAAGGGCGGTGCAGAGTGTCATGTAGGCATTGATCTTGTCCTGCTCCATGCCCTTTGCCCAGAAACGCTCACGTCCGCGGCGAACGTACCAGTTGCTCATTTCGTCAACGAAGACTTCCAGAGCGCCGGCAGCTTCGGGGATAGCGTATTTGTCGAGGCAGTTGTCCACCTTCTTCACGGTGGAGTTGAGCTTTGAAAGAAGCCACTTGTCCATTACCGTGAGCTTGTCGTACTCCAGCTTGTACTGTGTGGGATCGAAGTTGTCGATGTTTGCGTACAGTACATAGAAAGCATATGTATTCCAAAGGGTCGACAGGAACTTTCTCTGTCCCTCGACCACGATCTTGTCGGAAAATCTCTTGGGCAGCCAGGGAGCGGAAGCTGTGTAGAAGTACCATCTGATGGCATCCGCACCGAACTTCTCAAGTGCCTCGAAAGGATCTACGGCGTTACCCTTGGATTTACTCATCTTCTGACCGTTCTCGTCCTGAACGTGACCGAGAACGATGACGTTTTCGTAAGGAGCCTTGTTGAAGAGCAGTGTGGATTCCGCCATGAGGGAATGGAACCATCCTCTTGTCTGGTCAACAGCCTCGGAAATGAACTGAGCCGGGAACTGCTGTTCGAAGAGCTCCTTGTTTTCAAAAGGATAGTGATGCTGAGCGAAAGGCATCGCCCCTGAGTCAAACCAGCAGTCAAGAACTTCCGGAACTCTGTGCATGGGCTTTCCGCACTTGGGGCACTTTATCGTGATCTCGTCGATGTAAGGTCTGTGAAGCTCAACGGTGAGAGCCTTCTCGTTTCCGCTTAAGTTCTTAAGTTCTTCACGGCTTCCCACGCATTCAAAGTTGCCGCATTCGCATTCCCAGATGTTTAAAGGAGTTCCCCAGTAACGGTTACGGGAGATCGCCCAGTCCTGAATGTTCTCAAGCCAGTTTCCGAAACGTCCCTTACCGATGGATTCGGGGATCCAGTTTACTGTATTGTTGTTTCTGATGAGGTCGTCGCGAACGGCTGTCTCCTTGATGTACCAGCTCTCGCGTGCATAGTAGATGAGAGGAGTGTCGCATCTCCAGCAGTGAGGATACTCGTGCTCGAACTTGGGAGCATCGAAGAGAAGTCCTGCTGCGTCCAGATCCTTAAGAACTTCCGGATCTGCCTTCTTAACGAAGAGTCCTGCGTACTTCGTCTCGGCAGTCATGCAGCCTTTGCCGTCAACCAGCTGAACGAAGGGAAGGTCGTAATTCTTACCCACCTTGGCATCGTCCTCACCGAATGCGGGAGCAATGTGTACAACGCCTGTACCGTCTGTAAGCGTAACGTAGCCGTCGCATGTGATGAAGAAAGCCTTCTTGTTCTGCTTTTTGCAAAGCTCAACGGCACAGTCAAAAAGAGGCTCGTATTCTCTGTATTCAAGATCCTTGCCCTTGTATCTTTCAAGGATCTCGTAGGCAGGCTTGTTGTTTTCCTTGTCCGCAAACTTTCCGAGAACGGTGTCGCAGAGTGCTTCGGCCAGATAGTAGGTGTAGCCGTCCGCGCACTTTACTTTAACGTAGGACTCAACAGGGTTTACGCAGAGTGCCACGTTGGAAGGAAGGGTCCAGGGTGTGGTGGTCCAAACGAGAACATATGCATCCTCGCCCTTTACCTTGAAGCGGGCGATGGCTGAACGCTCCTTTACCGTCTTGTATCCCTGGGAAACCTCTGCGGATGAGAGAGGTGTTCCGCATCTCGGGCAGTAGGGAACGATCTTAAAGCCCTTGTAAAGAAGGCCCTTGTCCCAAAGTGTTTTAAGAGCCCACCATTCGGACTCGATAAAGTTGTTGTCATATGTGATGTAGGGATGCTCCATGTCTGCCCAGAAGCCGACGGTGTCGGAGAAATCCTCCCACATTCCCTTGTATTTCCACACGCTTTCGCGGCACTTTTCAATGAAAGGCTCCAAGCCATATGCTTCGATCTGGTCTTTTCCGTCGATGTGAAGGAGCTTTTCAACCTCGATCTCAACCGGAAGTCCGTGAGTGTCCCAACCTGCTTTTCTGGGAACATTGTAGCCCTTCATCGTGCGGTAACGGGGGATCATGTCCTTTATGGTTCTTGTCTCAACGTGACCGATGTGAGGCTTTCCGTTGGCCGTGGGCGGTCCATCATAGAACGTATAGGTGGGGCATTTCTTTCTCGAATCAATGCTCTTTTCGAAGATCTTGTTCTCATTCCAGAACTTTAAGACTTCCTTCTCCCTTTCCACAAAATTCATGTTGGTGTCAACTTTTTTGTACATAGCTTTTATACCTTTCATTTATATTATCCGAAGAATTTGAATTTTCTTCTGGCTTTTCTCTTTTCCAGAACCTCATTGACCTTGGCCTCGATCCTGCCCCTTACCATGGCTGCGATCTCGGGGGTCTTCATATCCTTGTACTCCTCATAGGGAATTGGTGGAAGGAAATGCACCTGGGTGTTGATGAATCCGATGGCAAATCCCTCGTAGGCTCTGTAGGAATCCACAAGCGCGATGGGCACTATCGGAGTCTGGGATTTAAGGGACGCTTTGAAACTGCCGGGCTTGAATTCCTGAAGCGTATTGCGGTTGTGATGGTAACCGCCTTCGGGGAAGATCAGGAACTTCCTTCCCTGCTTGGCTTCCTCGGCCATCTCCATGATGGTCTTGAGGCCGCTCCTCGGATCGTTCAGGACGAGGGTCTTTCCGTCGCAGAGCGCCATTATCTGTCTTGTAAGGATCACATGGGATTTCTTTTCGTCCATTACAACGGAGCAGGGCTTCTCATGTGCGTCGAATATGCCCAGAGCATCGTACTTTCCCTGATGGTTGGAGTACATGATGTAGCCTCCCTCTTTCGGAAGGTTTTCCACTCCGAACACTCTGGTCTTAATAAATGATGCCTGTCTGATTATCTTTATGGTTCGTCTTACTTCCGCATGCCGCTCTTCAGGCGTGAACTTTTCCTTGTTCCGCACCATTTTGTTCAGACGGTGTAAAAGTTTCGGTATCCGAAGCATATTAAAAAATATCATCAAGTAAAATCTGTACATTACAAGTTCCCCAATTCCAAGTCTTTTATTGATTCACATTTTCCCACTGTAACTTGTTATTCTATCACAAATCCCCTTATTTAGTAAATAGTTTTTTACCTACTGTTATTCACAGGGCGCCCCCGCACTTTCGCCCAAAAACGCCCGCCTTGCATTAGAATCTTAAAAGTGTTATACTTTCATACGATTATGGGGAATTTTACTTCCCGCTACTAAAAGCGAAAGGCTTATGAAAAGAGATCAAACATGAGAAAAAGAACAAACATAACAAAATCATTGCTGTTCTCCGGCGCTGCTCTTGCATTTGTTTTGCTTACGGGCGGATGTGAACAGAATTTCTTCGTTTCACCTTCAGAGCTTTTGACTCCTTCCCCGGGGACGGATCAGAAACCCACGGTCATTGTTCAGAGCACACTGACTCCCGAGGCCAAGGCTTCTTCAACGCCCACGGCCACCGTCACCCCCACAGCCACACCTACGATAACGCCGACTCCGGAGCCCACAAGCACTCCCGCTCCCACCGACACACCCACACCGACTTTCACACCTACGCCGATCCCTACGGTTGCCACGGTGTTCGATGCTCCCGTTACCGATCCGGCAGATTACACCTTCCTTGTAAACCGAGAGCATCCTCTTTCGGAAGACTACGAGCCCGATGATCTTGTTAAGATCAGACACGCTCTGAACCCCAACAGTTCGGAAGACAAGTACAAGCTCCGTTCCTACGCCGCAGCTGCCTTTGACGAAATGTGCGACGATGCTTTCAGCACCAAGGGCCTCAACATAGTAGGTGTTTCGGGCTATCGTTCCTTCGACCGCCAGTACAACCTCTATGCAGGCTATCTTGTGAGAGACGGCATCTCCCACACCAATTACTACTCGGCTCAGCCCGGGACCAGCGAACATCAGTCCGGTCTCGCCATAGACATTTCCTGCCAGTCCTGCGGATACGATCTTGTAAACAGCTTTGCAAAATCCCCGGAAGGCAAATGGGTGTCCGATAACGCATGGCGCTACGGCTTCATTTTGAGATATTCGGAAGATGACGTGGACATCACAGGCTATGCCTACGAGCCCTGGCACATCAGGTACGTTGGTATCCCCCTTGCCTACTATCTCTACAACAGCGGACTCACTCTGGAGGAGTACTACGACGCACCTTCCACCACTTCTCGTGAGTACCTCGATTCCACGCCCCTGATCGATACATCCGACGTGAGATTCGCAAACATCTACATCAAAGAGTACTCGAGTTATGGAACTCTTGCCTATACAGATGACACCAAGACCCATGTTCTGATCAACAAGAGCACTTATATGCCTTACATTTTGCCCTACGTGATCAGCGCAACCGGAACAGTGGAAAAAGACTTCTTCGGAAAGCCCTACTACGCAGCTCCGGTTACCAACTTCGACGGACAGATGTACCCCAACAGCGACTCCGTTTTTATCCTGGTAAAGCCCGCTTTATACATTAACGGTGTTCTGTGGAATGACGCTGACGGAAATCCCTTCTTCCTCGATCCTCTGGTCAGCTGGATGGGTGATCTGGTCAAAGACGAAAACGGCAATGTCATCTTCAAGAAAGTCCTGATGACACCGGATAAGATAACTTTTGTTCCCGACGAAAACGGAATGCCCATAATGCTCACCCCCAAGAGGACTTCCAGCGGAGAGCTTATCTTTAACGCAGCCGGCGAAGTCGAATACTATCTTCCCATGGCCAACGGTCTGGGCCAGTACAGAAGAGACAACAACGGAAATCTTATCTGGCCTTCCGATTACGAGAGTGCCCGTGAGATGGAACTTCAGTCCGATCTTATGGAAGAGAGTCCTCTCTACACCTTCGATGAACCCGCCAACAATGCGGAGTTCACTTCAGACTTTCAATAAATGACTCACGGAGGATGATCACATATGTTTTTATTTCTTACAGCAGGGCTGACACTGGTACTTTTCTTCATTGTCACCCTTCCGCTTTTGATCGTACTGGAGCTCGTGAGGCTCCGTAATCCCGTTGCAGCTTCCAAAGTTGCCCAGCCCGTTGTTAAAGCAGGCTTCAATGCAGTTTTGTTTTTTGCCGGCTCAAAAGTCATCAAGCTTGGGCTTGAAAATGTTCCAAAGGATACTCCCGTAATGTTTGCGGCAAATCACAGAGGCCTTCTGGACGCTGCTCTGGCCTACGCTTCCCTCCCAGTTCAGACAGGCATAGTTTCCAAGAAAGAGCTTCGCAAGATTCCCTTCCTGTCCTGGTGGATGGACCTTTGCTGCTGCTTCTTTCTGGATCGTAAGGATCCCAGATCCGGTATAAAGATGATCCTTCAGAGCATAGAAAACATCAACAACGGAATTTCAATGTTCATCGCTCCCGAAGGTACAAGGAGCAAAACAAGAGAAATGAATCCCTTTAAAGAAGGCAGTTTCAAGATCTCAACAAAGTCCGGCTGCCCCATTGTTCCCGTCGCTATTTCCGGAGCGGATGACATCTTCGAAAACCACAAACCTTTCATCAAACGCGCCACTGCAGTGATCGAGTACGGAAAACCCATTTATCTGACAGATCTTTCCGACGAAGAACTCAAGTTCGTCGGTGCTCACACTCAGAAGATCGTCGCTCAGATGCTGGAAGGACATGAGAGATTTCTCACCAAAAATCCCTCCAGGGTTGCTGAAAGAAAAGCCGGGGCGGCTGAAAAAGATGTTGAAAAATAGTTGTTTTTACTGTATTATAGTTCGCGATCCGTATTTATTAGAGAGGTAGGTTTTCTTTCATGTTAACGATCGTATTGTTAAATCCTGTTGTCCTTATGGCAACATGGTCCATAGTTCTTCTTGTGATATTGGGTGTTCTCATTGTTGGACTCATCGCTCTCATCATCTTCGGCAACAAGCTCCAGAAAAAGCAGGAAGCTGCCGAAGCAAACATCATGAACGGTGCTCAGACCGTTTCCATGCTGATCATCGATAAAAAGCGAATGAAGATGACTGAGGCTGGTTTCCCGGACATAGTTCTCGAGCAGACCCCCTGGTACTTAAAGCGTTCCAAAGTGCCTGTTGTCAAGGCAAAGGTGGGCCCTCAGGTCCACACTCTCATGTGCGATGCCAAGATCTTTGACAATGTTCCCGTAAAAAAGGAAGTAAAGGCTGTGATCAACGGCATGTACATCATCAAAGTCATGGGTCTTCGCGGACCTCTCGATGTTCCTCAGGAAAAGCAGGGCTTCTTTAAGCGCTTGGCAAAAAAGGCTCAGAAGGAAGTCGACACAAACAAAAAGAAGAAATGATGCGACTGAGGTCGCCCGTGGCTCTTGTGAACCGTGTGTTCACAAGAGTTCTTTTTTTATCTTCATACATTTGTGACCTGCTGCCGGAAAGGGATGATCCTATATGTTGTGGGTCAATGTTCAAAAAACCACTAATTTTTCTTGACAAACTATTAAACACATGATATAGTAGTTTTCGGAAAATTTAACATCTAACTCTTGTGTTTTAAAATAAAAGGACAGGAGAATACGTGAGTGGTCTGACGGCCGCGAAAGGAGAACATTATGAAGCAGCAGGGCGACATGGGTGCAGTAGTTAGAAGCATCCGGGGTAATGTAGGAAACCACGTAAAGGTGACAAAGAACATGGGACGCAACAGGTACGATGTTGTTGAGGGAACAATTACCGAGACCTATCCTTGTATTTTCACTATTAAACTTGACGAAGCAGCAGACACCATCAAAACCGCTTCTTACAGTTATGTAGATGTTTATACAAAGGACATCCAGTTGCAGTTTGGTTGATTATAATTTCTGACATTTAAAAACCTCCGACAGATCGGAGGTTTTTTTGCGCCTTTTTCAGTTTTTTTCTATGTTCTGAACCAGAATGTTCATTATGCAGTCCGAGGCATATTCATTGTTGATGGTCAGGAGATAATCAAGTCGCAGATCAAGAAGAGCGTCGCTGTTGTCCCTGAACTCGATCTTCTGTGTCACGATCTCCGCATCCAGCTGTCCGTAGGGTGTTGAGATCACGGATTCGTAAGGACTGCCTATGCAATAGTAAAGCTCCGTTGTAAGAACTCCCTCTTTTGTATAGACCACTTCTTCACGGCCGACCCTGATCCTGCACTTGTGGACGGATCCGTCGGAATCCGTTTCCTCGTAACTTATGTAGCTTTTCCCGTCACCTTCCATGAAGCTACCGTTCACTATGAGCTCCATGTCTCCGTCCTCACTCTGATCGCCGTGAAGGCCGGAGATCCTGATCAAAACATCTTTCTTCATTATCCCGCCTTACATTTTTGCTCCCTTTGCACCTTTGCTTCCGGAAAACGCATTGTCGGAAAGCAGGTTGGTATCAAAGGAAAAGGTCAGTTTTTCATCTTCTCTTGCACGTTTCAGCGCAAGATCCACCATCTTGTTGAGTAATTCCTTGTAGGGGATCCCCAAAGGCTCCCAAAGATAGAAAGCCAAAGAACCGGGGATGGTGTTGATCTCATTAAAGTAGAGTTCATTTGTGTCCGCATCGATCATGAAATCAACCCTGGAAACGCCGCTGCAGCCCAGAGCCTTGAAGCTTCTTACAGCCAGACTCCTGATCTCCTCTCTCATTTCCGCGGGAACATCAGCGGGGATCTGTCTGGAAACTCCCGCCATACCCTTGGAGCCGCCTTTTCCGCCGGACTGGTACTTGTCCTTGTAGCTCAATATCTCCTTACTCTTAAAAGGCTCTTCTATCTCGGAAGCTACCGCATTATTTTCATCTCCCAGTACGGAGCAATTGATCTCTCTTAAATTTGTTATGGCATGCTCAACGATCACCTTGCGGGCGTATCTGAACGAATCATCTATGGCAGTGAAAAGGCTTTCCCTGTCTTTTGCCACCGTGATACCAACGGAGGAGCCGAGATTTGCTGCTTTTACTATTACAGGATAGCCCAGCTTCTTTTCGATCTCTTCCACCATCTTGTTTACATTTCTGTAATCCGAAAGGGTGTACATGAGGCAATCCAGCACCGGAATGTTATTGTATTTAAGGACTGTCTTCTGAACGTACTTGTCCATGCCCACTGCGGATGACATTACGTCACAGCCCACAAAGGGTACTCCAAGGTGCTTTAAATAGCCCTGAAATACACCGTCTTCCACATTTGTTCCGTGAACGATGGGGAAAGCCACATCCACACGTATCTCAGTGTTTCCGAAAAGTTTCCTGGGATAGCTCGTAAGCACGGTATCCCTTCCGTCATTCAGCATTATGACCTTGTGTGATCTCTTTAAAAGTGCGGGGATGTTCCTGTACTCATTAATGTCTCCCACCGCATCTCCCACATACATCTCATTTTTCTTGGTAATGTAAACGGGAATGACATTAAATCTCTCCCTGTCCATGCAGGCCACTGCCTGCAGTGCGGAAATTACCGAAACCTCATGCTCTACGGATCGACCTCCGAAGAATACCGCCAAATTGATCATATAAAAGCCTCTTTTCTGTAAATCTTTTGTCCCTAAAATGCATCAGGAAGATCATTCTCCAGAAGGATGAACCTGTGCCCCTCATCTTTGATCTTTGTACATGCGAAATCCATCGCTTCCGTAAATCTGTCAAATTCAAAAAGCCTGTCTGCAGGGAACCCGCTGTCAAGTGCTCCTCTTTTGATCTCCTGCGTTCTGTAGCGGTTGACCAGAAGGATGTAATCACAGCATGGTGCTGCGTAGGTTCCGAATTTATAGTGAAGTTCATTCTCCTCACTGCCCAGTTCCACCATTCCGGGAGTTATCAGGATCCTCACACCGTCAAAGTCCTTAAGGGTCTCCACCGCCGCTTTCGATCCCACGGGATTGGAATTGTAGGCATCATCGATTATGGTAAAGCTGCCGTGTTCTCTCAGCTCAAGTCTGTGGGCTACGGGAGCAAGCCTTCTCACCGGCACCTTAAGTTCCGAAAGAGGGATGCCGAAGGAATGAGCCACCGAAACAGCCCCCAGTACGTTAAGTACATTTACGTATCCGATCAGATGCATATGAAATCTCTCTTCACTCCCGTCGGGAGTAACCACGGTAAAATCCGTTCCCGAAGGGGAAAGAGAAATGTCCTTCGCACTGTATCCGTCTTTTGTTTCCACTCCGTAATAAATACGGTTAAAGTTTCCTTCTTCTTTTCTTGCTTCTTCCGAATCTCCGTTCACAAAAAGCTTTCCGTCCGAAGGGAGCACGTTTGCCAGCTCAAATTTTGTTTTTCTGACATTCTCTATGGTTTTAAAGGTTTCAAGATGCTGAGGTCCCACAGAGGTGATGACTCCGTGACGGGGATGAACGATGTCGCAGATCTCTTTAATGTCTCCCACGTGTTTGGCTCCCATCTCACAGATAAAGATCTCGTGGGTGGGCTTAAGGCTCTCCCTGATCGTCTTCACCACACCCATGGGGGTGTTAAAGCTCTCGGGTGTTGCAAGCACATTGAACTTCTCCGACAACAGTTCCTTAAGGAAAAACTTAAGGCTGGTCTTTCCGTAACTTCCCGTGACTCCGATCACCGTAAGTTCGGGATTCTGTGCCAATATCTTTTTAGCATCCTTTATAAAGCCATTGTTCACATGCTTTTCCACAGGCTTCATAAAAGAATTGCAGGCTATTAACAACAAAGGCTCAAGTAATGTGAGAAAAACAAGGCAAAGGGTACCAAGGGTAAAGCCTGCACCAAAAAAGCCGTTTATAAAGCAGATCACGACAGGCAAAGCCACAAGGACCGTTACCGTCAGGAGATTGCAGATGATGAGTCTCTTTACGCGATCTGTGAAGACCAGCTTCTTTTTAGTGTTGCTTTTTTTAAGCATCCTGTAGCCCCAAAGGACCGCAGCTGCAGGAACCATTGCCGTCACTGCCGCTGCCGGACGCTCGTTCAGACACAACACGATCACAAAGCTCAAAGCATACAGCAGCAGGAACCGCTGTCTGTTAAAATTATTTTTGATCCATTTGAAATGTTCCCTGTTCTTATATCCGTTCTGCTGAAACATGTGAATGTTGTATCGCAGGCAGAACCAGAAAACCACGCTCTCAAACAGGAATAACACAAAGTATGCAATTGTCAGAAAAGGATAATCGAACAAACTATTACCATCCTTTTACCTTTTAAAGAAAGGCATTGATAATCTTCTTAAACAGTTCGGGATTCTCCAGGAAGGAGAAATGTCCCGTTCCGGGAATGACCGCCAGTCCGGCGCCCGGTATCTTTTTTTCCATAGTCTTTCCGTCAGAAAGAGGGGTTGCCGTATCCCTGTCCCCCCAGATCAGCAGGGTTTCACGGTCTATAAGAGGCAGAAGCCCGCTGAGATTCTCATTTACCGCCTTCACCAGGCATTGCTTCATGATGGGGCTTGCATTTCTGTAGTCATCGGATCCCTGACGCTTCTTCCACTCTTCTATGGCCTGTCCGAAGAAAAACTCAGAGATCTTAAGCCCCGCCAGTTTCTTTAGAACCTTGTACCGGGCGATCTTAAGCTTTGTTTTAAAGCTTTTCGGATTTACTATGCCTGCGCTGTCGATCAGGACGATCTTTTCGATGTCCAGTCCCGGATCCTTCTCCGATGCCAGCTTGATGATGATCCTTCCACCGAAGGAATGACCGATCAGCACGGCGGAATCTATGCCCAGTGCTTTTGCAAATTTAACCGCAAAATTCTTGTAGTCACCGACACTCCATGCTTCCCTCGGTTCAGTACTGTCGCCAAAGCCGGGAAGATCGAAGGAAACCACTCTGTATCTGTCACAGAGAGCATCGGCGATCACATTGTAAATCTCTGATTTTGTCCCCCATCCCTGTAGAATAATAACTGATTTCTTGCCATCGCCTTTTATGTTATAATGGATGTTGTATCCGTCGATCTCTATTTGCACAGTTACACCTTCTTTCTGATAGGGTCTCGTGTATGATAGCATTTTTCACATACCATTTCAAGACTGAGGACCCTTGTTTATTGTCGCGATTTTTGATATTGTATAAGTGTTCACACAACTAAAACACCAAAAGTATCGCATGCATTGTTAAGAAATTGACATTGCTTCGGCATCAGGTAAAGATTTTCTGTTGTAAATACAGATCAAAAAACTTATACTAATTGCGTATTACCTTATCATAAGGCTCTTGGTTACTTCTTTAAGGGGGGAGGTGGAGTTTATGAATATTTCTCACGTCAATATAATTCTTGATCTTGGGGCGTTGCTTGTCCTTACAATCATATGGTTTACGGACAAGAAGGGTCATCTTGAAATGCGTGACAGTTATCTGTTCAGGAGCATGATGGTTTCCGTAAGTACGATACTGGGCTCCAACGCCGTCATCCATACGGTCCTCGGCTACCGGACCGTTATCGCATGGTACTTCGCGCTTTTTGCCACCTCTGTCTATTTCATCACCCAGGCTGTTTTCTGCTGGCAATGGTTCCTTCTGGCAAAAACGAGATTTACGAAGCGTCCGCCCTTTCCTTTTCCGAAATACTGCTACCTTTTTTCAATACCCCTGATTGCTGAATTTGTTATTATTGCTTTCATCAATCCTTTTACCGGTATTATTTTTGATATCAACGAAGCAATGGCTCTTCAAAAAGGGCCTTTCTATTATTGGAACATCCTTTTCAGCTATGTCTACGTAATCGTTTCGTTTATTTTGATAATCCTTACCGTTGTCCTTGACAAAAACAAACATTCGCGTAAGAAGAACCAGATCCTTCTTTTCGTAATGATCGCACCCATCATTTCATCCTGTGTACAGGTGGCTGCGGAAGGTGTCTCCATACTTTGGCCCATTACGGCCCTTTCGGTCTATCTCCTCTATGAGATCGAGGGTCAGCACTTCCTTGAGTTCAACGCTACGAAGCAGGCAGAGCTCGAGGCGGAACTTGCAAAAAACAAGATCGCAATCATGATGTCTCAGATACAGCCTCATTTCCTTTACAACACTCTGACCACCATAAAGGCGCTCATAGGGCAGGATCCTGCCCAGGCCCAGACCGTTATCACAGAGTTCTCTTCCTACTTAAGGACGAACATGGATTCCCTGGATCTCACAGCTCCGGTGGACTTCATCAAGGAACTGGAGCACACCAAGACCTACACAAAGATCGAACAGCTCCGCTTCCCGGATCTCGAAGTGGAATACGACATTCAGGACATAGGATTTCAGCTCCCTTCCCTGTCGGTTCAGCCCATGGTTGAAAATGCCATAAAACACGGCATCAGAAAAAGAACGGAACCCGGAGGCAAAGTGATCGTGCGCTCCTATGCCGAGGACGATCATCATATTGTTCAGATCATTGACAACGGTACGGGTTTTTCATCCCTTGCCTCATCCGATAACACAAGAAGCCACATCGGTCTTGTAAACACCAAACGACGCATTGAAGAAATGATGCACGGAGCTTTCACCATTGAAAGCACTCCGAATGTGGGAACCACCGTCACTTTTGTGATCCCCGATTCCGAAGACGAAGACTGAAATGCAGCTGTAAATGATACTTCCGTATCCCGGACGGTATCAAAACAGCTGCATTTTTATGCCATATGGATCAATTTCTGAAGCAGCACTCCCAGGAAAAAGGAGGCTGCATTTAACCCCAATGAATATACCAGACAGGCTTTGGATCTCAAGGGCTTTAAACCCTTTCTTTCAGCTTTTCTGTATCTGAAGAAAAGTACAGCTTCCGCCGTCACAACGATGACTTCAAGCAAGATGGCGAGGATCATTCTCCCTTCCTTCCCAAGAAGAGGTCTCAGACCGTTGAACAGAAGATTTGCGGCCGGATTGGTAACAAGGTTTACCAGAGATACGTAGATCACCCAGTCCTTATTCTTAGAAAGGACACCGCTGACGCCCCCTTCAACAAGAAGAGTGACCATCAGGGCGATCAGGTATTTTTGCATCTTATCCCCCTTTCTCCCTCCTGCCGGACAAGATACATTTTAAGAGCAACAGCCAGCCCCACGGCACCCGCAACGTTGAGCACTGCCATAAAGATCATTCTGTAATCCGGTCCCGGCATCCATGCCAGTGCGGGAAGCATTCCCGCAAAAAGAGCCAGAGTGGTGTAACCCAGCGCAAATCCCGGACTTTGCGGCATCAGGCAGAATATCTCATAATAGGTTACGGGCATCAATGAATGAAAGAGAACATTTCCGACAAACACACAGGCCGTAACATCCCCAAAGGCTCCGAGAAGCAGGGTTGATGCCATCAAAGCCGTAATCCCGTAAATGTAATTTATCTTTCTCAGATTTTTTCCTCTTATCACCATCATCAAAAGCGAAACCAGGATCCCTCCCACGGATTTCCCTATAAAGCCTACAATGCTCGGGAGCATGGTCAGCATCAGGTTATCACCCGCCGTCGCATCTTCCGTTATCAGCTCATTAAAGCCTTTCGGCAGGAGAAAACCGACATAGGAGCGTACGAAAATGGCCATCAGACACATGCAGAGGCAGATCTTGCTCTCTCTGTCAAGGCTTATGTAATTCTTCCCCGTCTTTAATTTTGTCTTTATGGCGATCATTATTATCCTAACGATAAAGGCCGCCGCAACGATAAAAAGGATGATCAGGGCGATGTACGGAAGAGAAGATGCTGTGCCCTTTGATCCCAGGTAATCACCCAGTCCCACCCCCAGCACTCCGAATGAGATGAACACACCGCCGCCGGACAGACCTTTCTTTCCTTTCCTCATCACAGCCTGGCTGCCGGACACATGAAGACAGGCGTTACCCAGGGCGCAGAACAACAGCCCCGCAATGGTACCGCGGAGGCCGGCTCTTATGCCGTAACCCGCTACGATCAAAAGTGCGCCCGTAATCAGCGCCACCTCTTTTGATATCCTTCTGTCCACCCTGTCAAAGAGGAAACCAATGGGACATTGAAGAGCAAAGGCCACAAAATTATAGGCCAGAAACAGGGTGAACACGTCCCCTCCAAGCTCGCTTTTCACGTATCTGAAGGCATAGAAGTGGCACACGAGATCCGTTAAAAAATGAAGCAGACCGAATCCCATCAGTTTTAAGAAATATCTGTCTCTCATCAAGTTCCTTCCTTTTCCAAAATAAAGCATTTTTACCTATATTATGAAAATAATTCGGTTGAAAAATGATTTTGCCGATTATATAATCTTTCCATACTGTTAGTACTATTATACCTCAAAGGAGAAGAAAATGGAAATGACAATGCGTTGGTTCGGGTCAAAATTTGACACCGTAACCCTGAAGCAGATCAGACAGGTTCCCGGTGTTACGGGAGTCATCACAACACTCTACGACACCACGCCCGGTGAGGTTTGGAGCAGAGAGAGGATCAAAGCTCTGAAGGATGAGGTCGCAGCTTCCGGACTTCACATCTCCGGTATCGAAAGCGTTAACATCCATGACGCCATCAAGGTTGGCACCCCTGACCGCGACCTTTACATCGACAACTACATTCAGACACTTGAAAACCTGGGTCTTGAAGACATCCATATGGTGTGCTACAACTTTATGCCTGTTTTTGACTGGACAAGAACTGAACTGGCAAGAAAGCTGGCAGACGGCTCCACAGGACTTGCGTACTCACAGGAAGCCATCGACAGGATCACTCCCGAAAACATGTTCGAAGCCATCTCCAAAGATTCCAACGGTGCTGTGCTTCCCGGATGGGAGCCTGAAAGAATGGCAAAGATCAAAGAACTTTTTGAAATGTATTCAAGCATAGATTCCGAGAAGCTCTTCGCAAACCTCAAGTACTTCCTTGAGAGGATCATGCCCGTTTGCGACAAGTACGACATCAACATGGCCATCCATCCCGACGATCCCGCATGGAGCGTTTTCGGTCTTCCCAGGATCATCATCAACAAGGCAAACATCCTTCGCATGATGAAGATGGTGGACAACCCCCACAACGGTGTCACCTTCTGCTCAGGCTCCTACGGAACGAATCTGGAGAACGATCTTCCCGATATGATCAGGTCCTTAAAGGGAAGGATCCATTTCGCACATGTAAGAAACCTTAAATTCAACTGCACTGAGCCCGGACATCTTGATTTTGAGGAAGCTCCTCATCTTTCACGTACCGGCTCCTTTGATATGTATGAGATCATGAAGGCTCTTTACGACATCGGTTTTGACGGCCCCATCCGCCCCGACCACGGAAGAATGATCTGGGACGAGGTAGCTATGCCCGGCTACGGACTTTACGACCGTGCCCTGGGTGCAACTTACCTTAACGGACTTTGGGAAGCGATTGAAAAGAGCGAAAAGAGAAGGTAGAGGCTATGAAGTTAAATAATGAAGGATTAAAGAGTAAAGCGGCCTGGGAGGAGCTCGGCTATGTTCTTCCAGGATTCGATCGTGACAAGATGATCGAGAACACAAAAAAAGCTCCCCTTTGGATCCATTTCGGAGCAGGTAACATCTTCCGTGCCTTTCAGGCTAATGTGGTTCAGAACCTGTTAAACGATGGAGTTCTGGACCGCGGGCTCACTGTCTGCGAGGGTTACGACTACGAGATCATCGACAGGATGTACACTCCTCACGACAATCTCAGCATCCTTGCCACCTTCATGGCAAGCGGAAAGATCCAAAAGACCGTGGTGGGAAGTATCGCGGAGAGCCTTACTCTGGATTCCGACAACAAAGCTTCCTACGACAGGCTGAAGGAGATCTTTTCATGTGACAGCCTTCAGATGGCAAGCTTCACCATTACAGAAAAGGGCTACAGCCTTGTAAACGGCAAAGGAGAAATGCTTCCTTCCGTTTCCGCGGACCTTAAGAACGGACCGGAAAGATGCGAGAGCTATCTCGGCAAGGTGGTTTCCCTTCTTTATACAAGATTCCTGGCGGGAGCAAAACCCATCGCTTTCGTTTCCATGGACAACTGCTCTCACAACGGAGACAAGCTTTACGCAGCAGTTAACGCCTTTGCAAAAGAATGGGAGAAAAAGGGCCTTGTAAAGTCCGGTTTCTTCGCCTACATAAACGATGAACAGAAGGTTTCCTTCCCCTGGTCCATGATCGACAAGATCACTCCACGTCCCGACAAGAGCGTTGAAGAGCTGCTTAAAAAGGACGGCATAGAGGAAGCAGAGCCCGTAGTAACTTCCAAAAACACCTACGTAGCTCCCTTTGTAAACGCCGAGGAATGCGAGTATCTCGTTATCGAGGACAAATTCCCCAACGGACGCCCCGCTCTTGAAAAAGGCGGTATCATGTTCACAGACAAAGAGACCGTAGACAAAGTTGAAAAGATGAAGGTCTGCACCTGCCTCAATCCTCTTCACACGGCTCTTGCAGTTTTCGGATGCCTTCTGGGCTACACTCTCATTTCAAAAGAAATGCAGGATCCCATTCTCAACAAAATGGTACGTACCATCGGCTACACAGAAGGTCTTCCCGTAGTTGTAAACCCGGGCATCATGAGTCCCAAACAGTTCATCGATGATGTTGTGGAAAAGAGGATCCCCAATCCCTTCATGCCGGATGCGCCTCAGCGTATCGCAACCGACACGTCGCAGAAACTCCCCATCCGCTTCGGCGAGACTGTCAAAGCCTATGCAAGGAGCAGTGAACTTTCGGTTTCTTCACTTAAGCTGATCCCTCTTGTTTACGCCGGCTGGATCCGCTACATCATGGCCATCGACGATAACGGCAAGAAATTCGAATTAAGCTCCGATCCCATGCTTCCCGAGGTTTGCCCCCTTGTGGCAGACATAAAGCTTGGAGACGGTAAGGACGCTGTCGCAAAGATCGAACCCATCTTAAAGAACTCCAAGATCTGGGGTGTAGACCTTTACGAGGTCGGACTTGCAGACACGGTAGCCAATTACTTCCTTGAACTCATCGCAGGTACGGGAGCTGTTGAAGCAACACTTAAGAAATACGTTATGTGATCCCGACGGATCGATCCATAAAAAAGACCTGCCGCAGGTTTAGCCTGTTGCAGGTCTTTTTTCAATGATCTAATATTTGTTTCGGAGCCTTTTTGTCTAAGCCCGGTTTCAATGTTCCGTCAGATCGATACGGATAGCAGGGCGAACTCCGAAAGAAGGACGACTTTGCAGATAGCCGCCTGAAATTGACGAAGTAAGCATATATGTCATATATATATTGCTGTTGTCTTCATGAATGACTCTACAGGGGGTTCGGTGCCACCAGAACATACGGTCATCATTTTGTTCCACCGCTTGTTTCAGAGATCCCATCACTTTTTCTTTGGCCGCTTTTGTCAGATATGCGTCATAATCGGATGAAAAGTTAATGCGCCGGTAGCCGGGTCCGTTCTCTATAACGCGGAGACCGTATTCCAGGTTTGAACATTCTTCATATGAAAGCAAAAAAACCTTATCCTGTGTGTCAATGTCATCTTCAATTCTCGAATTTGGACCTGCAGGGTTTTTAAGTTCCGATACTTTGATCCGGTCTGCTTCCTTACCATTAAACGCGGTCTCGAAAAACTCCCCGTTCAGCCACTTCCTCATCCCGCTGTTGGACCATGTTACAGCTCGTGTGTGATCGACATCAAAAGCCATTATATCTATTATATACTTACTAAGCACAAACAATGCATCATTTTCATTTGACAGGACTATCCATTCAATAGGTTCCTTTCCGTTATTAAGGTTATTATCCTGTTCATATGATCCGAAAGTAAAGGTATCACCTGTTTTAAGGTTTTTAAGTTTTGCAACGAACTGATCCGATATCGGCGTGGGCGTAGGTGTGAACGTGGGCGTGGGCGTCGGCAGGTTTATCCTGCTCAGATCGATACACAGAGCAGGTCGCACGGCGACCGCACTTTCATAAGATCCGTAGTAACCGTAAAGATTGATCCCACCGCTTTGAAGTACCAGCATTGCGAGATGAGGATCGTAGCCCGGTGTTCGAAGCCACCAGATGCATGAAAGCTCTCCTTCTTCGGGATTCGATCGGGCTACCGCAGAAGCTCCCCGTTCAGCTGCATAGACTGTTGCAGTACAACGACGTAAAGCATCGGAAGCATTGGGATCGGTGTTAAAACCATATGAAGGATTTACAGCTTCGCTATAGGAAAGAAGAAATACATTGTCTTTTGTATCTTTTCCGCCCGCAGTTCCGTACTCCGGATTATCTCCGTTCTTTAGTTCCTTCGTTTTTATCCTGTATTGTTCTTCTTCATCGAAGGCGGTATTAAAGAAATCCTCATTCAGCCATTTGCGTAAAGAGCAATCCGCCCATGTAATATCGGAAAACTCTTCATTATATTTTATAAGATCCAGCACATGCCTGCTCAGAACCAGAAGTTCATTGTTCGTGTTCGACAGAACGATCCATTCGATGGGTTCCTTGCCGTTCTCAATGTTATTGTCCTGTTCGTAGGCGCCGAATTTAAAAGTGTCTCCGGCTTTCAGCTTAGTCAGATCCACTGTCGATGTCGGTGTGGGAGAGGCTGTAGCAGCCGCAGATGTCGGTGTTGCGGCAGGTGTCGTCTTTTCATCCTGCTTTGGGGTGACAGCAGGCGTCACCTTGATATCCGGCGTCGGTGTATCCGTCACAGCAGGAAAGTACTCAATTTCAGGCAGTTCTATATAAATGGGGAAGGGGAAAACCGCCCATTCTTCCTCGGTCGTCGGCAAATCTACCAATGTTATCATGCCCGCAGGTGTCGGCG
>JAEEGK010007228.1_pt1 | contig 26487 bp, 25 predicted proteins | sample 8958771 | NCBI WGS metagenome assembly JAEEGK01 (sample SAMN16246547, study PRJNA631951) | gut metagenome | biome: gut microbiome; feature: rumen; material: SC-attached | host: Bos | place: Iran: Karaj | collected 2018-10 | reverse complement strand
TGTTAAGGTGATACAAAGGATCGATGATCGGTGCGATCCTGCGGATAAATTCAGGCATCATGGACAGGGGAAATGTATTATCTCCAAGCATGACAAGAGGATAAAAAGTAATGATGATGATCGTCAAAGCCTGCTTTGAGCTTTTACTAAGTACAAAGATTGCGAATCCCGAACATACGGCAACAACATTTCCTATAATAAATGCAGCTATGAACTGTCCCCAATGAGTAGTCAGTTCGGCATGATATACGAATTTACCCAAGAGAACAACCTCCAGGCCTCCTATGGTGCACAGGACGACCGACTTAAGGACCATGCTCTTATATATATCCTTGATATTAAAGGGTGTAACTTTGAGTCTCTTATAAACGCCTTCTTCTTTATCGGCAACCATCTGATATCCGATCATAAACATGGATACGATATAAATGACGGTTGTAAAATATCCCGGTATGTAGGCGTTAAAGTATTCTTCCGACCCTTCCAGATTTCCCGAAAAAGCCGAAGCAAATATTGAAAACATTACGGCAGGGAAGAAAAATGAAAAGATTACCTGAAGAGGTTCTCTGAAAAAGAGAATGGATTCAATTTTAAGATAGGATTTCATTGATCTTGTCATATTACATTGCCTCCCCTACCGCATGATACATATATACATCTTCCATGGTCTTGCCTTCTCCCAATTCATCCACGAGATTATCGGGAGTATTCTTCCTTATTACTTTGCCGCCTTTTACGATGATCACCTCATCACAGTAACGCTGGACTTCATCCATATAATGGGATGAAAGAAGAACGGTTTTGTTATCCTTTTTAAAATTCAGGATTGCCTTCCACAGTGCTCTTCTTGCCTCGGGATCAAGTCCGGTTGTGGGCTCATCTAGGAAGATGATGTCGGGATTGTTGATCAGGGCTATCCCTAAGGCAACTCGCTGCTTTAATCCTCCGGAGAGTCTTTTTACCCTGACCTTTTTATAGTCCTGTAAATTTACGATATCCAGAACCTTATCTATATCCAGGGGACTTTCATATAAGTCATGGAAAAATTCGAAAAGTTCTGATACCTTAGCATTCTTATACACACACTGTTCCTGAAGCAAAACACCGATCCTGCTTTTAACGTCCTGACAATTTTTGTCTATATCCATTCCCAGGACTTTTATTTCGCCCTTGGTGGCTTTGCGGATACCCATCATCATTTCAAGCATTGTTGTTTTTCCGGCACCGTTAGCTCCGATGATCCCGACGATCTTTCCGGCTGCAATGTCAAAAGACACATCACTTACCGCATCAATATTAGGATAGCTTTTTGTTACGTTTTTCAATTCAATCGCATTCATAATCTTCATCCCTTTAATAAACTATTTACCGATCCCACAGATATCACAGTTACTGTCGTACTTCAGATTTATGCTTTCACCGTTAAGGGTCCTACGGTTTATGCAAAATGCTCTGCCGATTGTTACCGATATATCCTCAACTATGGCATCAGGCATATCGCCGATGATCTTGGAAAGATCGCTTGCAAATATTCCTGCAATGATACTTGCTTCGTATGAAGTGGGATTGTATTTATTATCAAAAAAACCTTTATCAAATCCGCACTTAACGCACCCGACCTGTCCGGGATAAAATGTGGGGCCAATGATCAGGTTATCGCTGCTTACTCCAACGAGGCTCCACGCTCTCTTCCCTTCAGCCATATGTCTCCCAAAGTCGTAAAGCTTATCAATATCGTTACTATCGCTAACATAGATATAGTGAACTTGGTTAACACCTTCATCAGACTCTTTATATTCATACCAATCCTCCGCATGAATAACCTCTTTTATAGGTAAATTCCTTAATTCAGCTTCAAGCCTGTTACAGATTATTCCCGAACCGATTATTACAATCCTGATCTTTTCCATATTGTCCTTTAAATGTTTATAAACCTTGTATCTTACATTCTTTTCGTTGGAATTGGCGTAATTCATACCGATCTTATCCGCATCATACATAATGGTTTCGGTCTGAGTTATTTCTTCAGTGATCTCATTTACCACATGAACGTATGTATTTTCCTTAACCAGTTTTGCTATGAAGCTTTTCTCAAAATCAGAGCTTTCTGAAAGGAGCTTTTCGGCATCTGTTATCTGATACATTGCCACTCTGCTTAAGAAGCCTTTCGGGACCTTCTCGGCGAAGCGATATGTCTTTTCAATACTCTGAGTCAGGTAATTGTATATCTGAACCTCGTTATCTTCACTTATGATCCCGTATGGCTTTTTCAGGAAAACATAACTCATCGTTTCCCTCCTACCAAATAATAGTAAAGCGTTGTCTCATTAAACTTATCCGCACCCAGAAAAGAGTTGATATTCCTTTCATAAAAGCCGCCCAATGGTACGCTTGCAAGTCCCATTCTCTCTGCAACAAGCGAAAGATTTTCTCCGATATGACCGGCTTCAAGAAAGGTTAGCCTATATCCCAAAAGACCGTACTTGCATGTGCTTTTTTCAAAAGAAGACACCATAAAGATGAATAAATTACTGTCCATGTACTCATGGTAATCATACTTAGTGGCACATGTTGCGTTTTTGATATCTCCCTTATTGGCAGTCCGTCCCATGTCATAGAGTCTGTTATTGGGCTGATCGAGTCTGTAGACTTCAAATTCCTTCAGCCCCTCAACCCTCTGCGGGACAATATATATATCAACCGGATATCTGGATCCGCCGGAAGGATATGTTCTGTAGGTCCAGTCGTGGTTATTTTCAAATGACTTTCCCATGCTGAACTGCACGAATTTACAAAAATCCTCAAAGCTCATGACATAGTCTTTGGAAAATAATCTGACAGTCCTGCGATTTTTCAGTACATCAAAGATATCAACACATGCATCATCTGCTATATCATGAATATCCGGAAGCTCTATATACTCATACCCTGACAGATCTAAAGGTCCTACATATTGCTCCGAATTGGGGGACTGAACCGATACCAGTTTCTCATCCATCATAGAAGCCCTGTGATATGCAAGATAGATCTTATCAGTCATATATGAACCTGCGGCTCTTCTATCGATTCTCCATTGCATATCCCATTGCCTCAACTTCCTTCGTAAACTGAGCAGATATCTGCCTCTCCATGTCCGGGATTATCCCGAGTCGATTATTAAACATATGTACCAGGGATATTACGATCCCATATAACTTCTCGGGATTGTCCTTCCATATTTCTTTCAGAGTGGAAACATCACCGCGGATCATATCGATCCACTTAACATATAAAGGGTTACTACTCATCCCTTCCGTTATGCTGCTTAAACGGCTCCTGACATTAAGCGTTCCGAAGAAATTCCCTTCAAGATCCGAATATTTGAAAAACTTGTCCCAAACATCTTTGTAGTAAAAGAAGAAATATTCGGGCTTTATCTCAAGCTCATACAAGAAAACTATTACCAGGTTAAGAGCTATGGACACTCTCTGTCCCATATTGTTCCTTGTAGCGGCGATCAGATCGGATGCCATAATACTGGAGCTCATAAATAAGCTCTCACAAACAGGGATGGTTACCTCGCCGCCATATCTCTCATATTCCCTTTCATAAGCTATTGCATGAATGCTGTTGTTTTCGTACCAGGGGAGCTTATTTCTATCAAGGTCTTCTCCGTCAAAAGTATGATTTCTGTAATAGTCTTCTTTGGCAAGAACGCGGTCCGACTTATTCTCATCGACAAACTGTTTAATCCTGCCTGCAATCTCCTCCTCTACATCTGCGCCTCCCAGAAATCTGAGACGAACATGGGGGCCGCCTTCCCAATATCTGATGAAGAACCACTTCTCGATTGCGTTTTTCTCCAGATATTCCTTCATAAGAGGTGCGATGCATTCACATATCAGTTTTTCCTGTAATAAACCGTCAAATAAAAATATGTGATAAGAATGCCATTCATTCATTTAAGGGCCTCCCGTCAAATATCGAAGTATCCGCAACTCGTTGTACAATGTTTGCTTTACCAGCAAGTGCGGCATATGTTATACGTTCGGTTGCATTATCTATCCGAAGCTTTTCCTCGATCTTATCTTCGTTAATGTTCTTTATCGGTCTGCAGAAGAATTCAAATCCGGTCATGAGCAGACATATTATCTGTACAATCTCTCCGGAAAGCATGTACATGACATCTATGAGTCTGTTTCCGTATTCTTCTTCGATCACATCTATTTTTGCACTCGAGAAAAATACCATCGGGATACTTTCGACATTCAGGAACTCGTGATTGTCGTGGATTATCCTGTACCATTCCGCAACTCCGTCATCCGCATCACATGCTTTTACCCAGCGCTTTAAAATATTGTCGTATTTGTAATATCCTCTGACGTATTCGACGTCTTCAGCGTTTAGATACATATAAATATTTGTATATTTATCCAGTCCGCTGAACTTCAGATAATGTGCCAGTTCTTTCTCAGTTCTTCCAAGCTTATCCGAAAGACCTGTACTCTCATCCATACTCATTAAACCGATGTGGCTGTGAGCCGATGTTCTTTCCTTAAGTACATGACCTATGCTTTTTCCCGGGATTTCTCCCAAGTCCCCTTTGCCGCTTTCCGGAGCAAGGATTCTCTTGGGATTCGGAGACTCACCACAGTTTTCACGCAATTCCACTATTTCATTTCTCAGTGAAAGCTTCTTACGCTGCTCTGTGTACAGGATCCTTCTGCTACAGCTAACAGGAAAGTTATATATATCTGATCCAAAGTTCTTATCCTTCCTGACCTTTATACCGGCAAATACCACAAGACCCTGATCCTTTAAATATTTAATGCAGGGAATATCTATATACTCTCTCGAAACATCATATGAGACCTGAGTAAAGCATCCGAATTTGGAAGCAAGAACGCTTATCTGTCCGATTATATGACCCGCATCAAGTGCACTTAAAACGTAAGCAAAATTCCCGTAGTACTTTCCCAGTCTCCAATCATCGGCTGCAACAAGGATCTCGAATTCATCACCACCGGACTGCTTAGAACTTTTAGTGAGAATATCGTAAGCATTCTCCACGGGATTAAAGCGTTTAACTCCTTCTCCCGACAGTATGTATAATTCACAGGGGTGAAACCCTCTTGCGGAAGGAACAGGTCTGTGGAACTTATATGGGGAATCGTATTCATACTTTGTTATCCCGTGTGTCCCGAGTATGATGGAATCCCTGATCTCCTCGATCGGATGGTCTGTTTCGGATGATCTTTCGGTAAGCGGATACATACTTTCCTTAAAATAATCAAAACCCGGTTTTAAACCTTCTGTCTCGCATCCGTCCATCGGAGTGATAACCGGATATACATATGTATCATCATCCCTTTTGTACTCCAGAGAATATCTGTTATAAGAAACCTGACCCAGAAGTTCTGTAATCCTATCTTTCATCATTTCATCCTTTAAGGAAACGGATGAGGCACATTACTGATATCCTTTTCATCAAGCGGTTTATCTCTCCATCCTGCCTGTACTGCTCCCCATCGTATACGCTCTACATTCAGTCTCTTAAACTGTTCCCCGAAATACATGTTCTGCATCGTAGGAATGATCACTTTTGCACAGAACAGATTTTGATCTTCGATAAGATCGTTAGTCTGATCGACAAATATGATATCCGGATGGTATTTGGCGATCCGATCCAGTATCGAAGTTAAGATCACTGTAAGCGACCTCTCTCCCTTTACCTCTTCCCATTCCGGATACAGTTCATCTATATCCTTATAAACCTCATTCTCAAACAGGTACCTGAGTCTTTCGAATGATTCCGGAACGCTGTACATAAGCACGTGATCTTCCATCATGGTTACCTGCGAAAAATCCCTATTTAACAGATGTGCCCTTTCTGCCTGCTCGGGAAGAATACTTTCATATATCGGCATAGAAGTTATTGCTTCTACCAAACCGCCTTCAATAGCCTTATAAGGATTGGTATGTGCACCTGCTGCCGAATAGCTTCTAACCCCGGCATCCGGAGAGGGATTTTCCAGAAGCACCCATACCGCAGGAACTCTGTTTTCCGTGGTGATATCAAATATATGGACCTTATATCCGTTCATCTCAACCAGGCGGATGGTATCGAGTATCTTTTCATTCCTGATACTTTCTGTAGAGATCTTTACAGGCTTATATCTGTTAAACCAGGCAAGTAAAAATGCATCTCTTTCTATAAGTTCATACAGACCGTATAAAACTGCTTCCTGACGGCTTCCGCCTAAGGAGGCTCCGTTTGAGGTTTCATATACGAATCTTTTTTCCGCGGAGTCTTTATTTACATCGTAATAAGCAATTTGTTCAGGTATCAGAACGGGCTTCTTATCATTCCATGAATATGCCCATATCCAGTTGTATTTATTCTGAGAGCTGTATCGCTTGAGTCCGAATTTTTCTATATCATGTCCGGTGTTCAGAATAAACTTCTCCGGATTGATCCCGGTATCTTTAATCGTCTTGTACCTTTCGTGTACTATGCTGCGGCGTTTTCGGGGTATCATTCCCGAATATCTCTCCAGGCCTTCAAGAATTGATGAAGATTCCACCCCGGACATACTGAAACTCCTTCCAAAGCTTCTTATCCTCCTTCCGGTTACAACATCATTGAACTCGGAGCAGATGATCGGAATGTAATTACTCCTGTAATACTTATATATGTACTGAAACAGTCCCGAAGTTCTGTTATATGTCATATCCTTGATGGCATCCAAATTGACATTTTTATGAACTCTGTAGCTGTCCTCACCTTCAAACAGCTCTTCATCCATATTGAGGATCCATGCATAATCATCGACTTTGGATCCGCAGCATTTGCAGTCTTCAAGTTTCCTGACCTTGATCCTGTTTACGGAATAATCCTTATATCTGATGAAGTATGTAAACTTTCTGTTTGCTTCGTTCTCTGACAGGCTCTTTACTATCGCACCGGCAATGTTATTCAGTGCTCTCGTCTGCGAACCGCTAAACTCACCTTCCTCGCAAAAGTATGACTCACACTTTTCGGTCCTGAGAGAATTGTTTATGTTAAATTGTCTTTCGTAACAGTAAAAACAACCCTGATCACTATAGGCACTTGCAATTCTGATTCCCAGATAATCACATCCGTAATGAATATGCAGTACTTCTTCTCCGCCCGCCATCATCTCAGTAAGATTATCGGAATAATCCTTGGTATAAGAAGATATAAATACGGGGCCTTCCCAATCCAGCTGCTTTTTATCTATATACTTATCAGACATTTGGAACATCACTCTCCTATTTAAGTCTTCCCAGATATATGCCCTGTTCTCGAAGTATCTCGCTGTATTCGTTAAATACCTCGTAAACACCTGTGCCTATATCCGTAAGGTATGACAACAACCTCTTATTCAGTGCTTCGATATCCTCTGCTTCATCCAATCCGGAAACAGATCCAGATACCTTTTCCGAAAGTTCGATGGCACGGTTAACGGGACATCCGATCTCGATCAGTGCATAACTAATTTCCTGCTTAAGAGTTTTTCCTCTGCAGTTATTGAAAGAAACTCTCTTTTCACCGGTTCCGACAAATACCTTACCGATCTTAAATATGCTGTGTATGTAACAACTGATCTTAATTCCATCTTCGGCAAGTCCCGACTCCAAAGGAAAATGCAGATTATCGGTTTCGAAGAGCTTATCCGTCAGAAGATTGAAATAATAAGTATTCTTATCGTCGAATATCCGGAAATCCTCTCCGAGAAAACGATTCAAGGCATCCCCGGCGCATTTAAGCATTGCTGTCTCACACTTATCACCTGCGGAAAGAATTTTATCCGTGACATTCCCGCCCTTATCGATCAGCCACAACTCCTGCTTAGGGACGGGAAACTGATCCCGTTTCATACTTCCGAAATATCCTACAAAGGGAAGATCATTAACATAGACATCAAAATCAGGATATGAGACTTCCCTTGACTCACCGGCAAGTACATCTTCGGTTATCTTCTTCTCTTTATTCGAAGCTTCGATCAGATGAAAGTTAAACGTTTCTTTCTTAACCGACAGATCGGGACTTACGGTTATAAAATTGGAATCCCGGCCGGCGAAGAAAGTCCTGATACAGGTATTTACCAATACTTCGTTAAAGATTATCTTCTGATTGTCATTGGTCTTTTCAGATTCAATATTTTTAAAATAATATCCGGCTTTTCTGATATCATTGGTATTTTTATCTCCAATGATCATATAATAGGTGCCGTTTTCCACGCCGCAGACTATTGTCATCTCGGCTATGCCTGCAAAAACGCTTTCACTGATATCCGCTAACGATCCGCTGTTCCATACAAGAGCATAATCCCCTGCTCCATCGGAAAGTTTCATTCCCTCATCCTGCAAAAGCTTACGGATTTCCGCAGAAACACCCTTTACCTGCACCGCCTTATTTTTCATATTCTCAACGATCAAAAGCGGGTTTTCGTAATGATATAAATACTTGTTTTCAAAAAGTGACGGATCCTCGGCTGCCATGATCACATTGGTCTTTAATAAGACGGAAATCGCCTTGTCGATCTTTTTCTTCTCATCACCCAATGCGCTCAGGATCTTCTCGTACGTGACAGGAGTCCTGACGGCATTAATAACTCTTTTGATCATCTCAAATGTTTCTTTGTCTTCTTTCAGGGTAAAGAAACGATTCCATGTCTTAATTACAATGTTTTCATTTACCAGATACATTTGGATGTTATTCTTGTAAACAAGATACACTTTGTTACCTCTTAAATAACCAATCTTTCATCAAGCTTCTGCAATCATATCCATCAGATGTATATCGTTACTTTCTTCAACCAATCTGGTGACAAGATAGCAACACAGATGTTTTCCGATGGGACCTATTCCCATTGTGGGCAGCAGCAGATAGAAGAAATTAACAGTTAACCTGTATTTGTAGAATGCGTCGGAATAGAAAAAATCGGTAAAGCTCTTTCTTCCAACCCATTTGTAATGAAAGTCCGAATAATTAAGTAATGCCTGTACGGACTTTTCCGAAAACTTACCGTTCTTCATAATGGTTTTCTTGATCTTTTCATCGTACTTAATTGATTCAATAAATCTTTTGAAAAACACAGACCAGTCTTCTATCAGATCCTTTTGCTCATCGATCACAAAACCATTACTGTAAAGTTCTTCCAGACCGGGTTTCATCTGATCATAAATACTTTCGAATCGAAGCTTTATGCCGCCGACTCTTCCGTCTTTATTGGCCAGGAAGCCCGTTATGTGTGATTTGAATGATATACAACCGTTTAAAAGTCCCGCTTTCGGATAACACTCGGCAAGTTTGGCATATATACAGACAAGCATCTTATATTGGTCTGCTTCATCAAGTCCGTTTAATACCCGTATGGTTCTGAGCAACAGACAAGCCACATCACATCTCTTTACTCGGTACAGGCTATACTCTTCTTCTACCGAGAACATGTCTATATGCTTTTCTTCAACTTGATCGATCTTACATGTCTTGTTCTTTTCGATCGGGAGAAATGAATCGTCGGATTCAACACCGTTTGTTTCAAGCTGATTAAGCTGTTTTAACACTTCTTCATCGGGGCACTCCACCTTCGACCTTGTTTTCTTCCAAAAGTCCATTGCTCTTGTCTTAATAGCTTCATAGTACTCTGTTTCAAGGTCTTCCAATCCCTCTTTGGGATATGAATAGATACCTATATTAGGCCCGTATCTCCAGTCACGCTTGATATACCAGTCAATATCTTTATACTTATCATCTAACAATATTTCGGAAAGTGCGGTCATCAGCTTCCTTTTGTTATCTTCTTTTGTGTAATAAAACAAACGTAATCTGTTTTCTATCATGCCATCCACCTTATACGCAGCTCAGTTCATATACACCTTCCCTAACGTAGCAGTCATCACTCGAATAATCGGGATACGCCTCTTCCACGATGAAATCATGTCCGTCCGAACACATCTTCACAAGAAGCTGGATCGATAACGGATTGCAGAAATCAATGAATTGAGGTTTTCTTGCGGCCATATCAAGATTCTTTCCATCCGCTTTACCAAGGAATATTTCCGACATATCCTTCTGGAGATCTTTTCTGACAAATACTTTCGAAGGAATATTATTCTCTCGGATCCATCTGTTGATATTGCAGAAAAGCTCACAGGCATCCTCAGCACCGCCGGCTATCAGTTCAAATGTTGCATTGGGGATTCGCCAGCTTTGTCTGCAGATTACAATGTCATCTATATACACTCTGGGAAAATGAACTATTTCTTCACCTTTTTTAATTTCGAGCTTATTAATATCCTTAAAAGCAAGTGAGTTTACAAATATACTGTGTAAAAGACCGGTGATACCCGGAAGATAAAGCGGCATCAGACTTCCCATTGAGATCGTTGTAAAATCTCCGATACTGTCATGATGAAGCTTTACACGCTTTTCCGATTCGTCATATTTGTAATAACATTCCCTGTAATCTATAGATGTCTCATGTGTCTTTTGCTGAGAGGGAAGGATTAATTCATATTCCGTTATCTGAGGTCTGATATTTCCGTTAAATCCGCTTGCTATACGCATATCACAGACCTTTTCTTTTCCGTTTAAGACCGTATCCAGATAGGTCTTAAACTCATTACTGGTCCACAGATCCGGAAAGTACTGAAGAAATCTGCTGTAATACATCATGTAGCCGGAATATACATTATTGATAACAAGGCCATCCTCAGTCTGTTGCAGAAAGAAATCAAAGGATTTCTTGCGGTTCTTTATCTCTTCAGGTATTTCGTTTACAATCCCTTTAAAAAATTCCGTATCAAGCTTTAAGCAGCAGCTGTCACAGCCTGAAACCTGAGTTCTCAGATAATCGATCACACGTGCTTTCAGAGCATCCATCCGCTTAACGATCTCCGGATCGTCATCACTGCTCTTAACCAGCATGTTATTGTCCCACATGTAGTTATAATTCTTATTGGAATCTATTATCCTGCTTATAAGAGTAGGATCGGATGTATGGACTCTTTCATTACCGTATTTGCCGATAAACTTTTCGGCAAACATCGACTGCGTCCTGGCGTTTACATCAAAGAGAAGATTCAGCTGTGTAAAGAGTTCCAGTATTTTCCTGTTATCCCCTGATATAATAAAATCCCTCTTGCTGATTTCACGGGATATATAGTCCTCATATATCAGATTTTTCTCACACCATTTATCTCTTCCGAAGCTTTTATAGATAGCATCCAGATCCTGACGCACGATTGACAGATGTCTGTTCCTCTTCTCCCAATCCGTTTCGGAAGCTGCTGATCTTATGTCTGTATCGATCTTTTCAAACGCCGAAATAACTTCCTTAACACGTTCAATGCCCGTGAGCTTCCATTCATCCATTTTCCTAATAAAGGAAGGAATAATTCCTTTGGGAATCTCATCAAGCTTTTCGCAGACATCTACGAGCTTTTTTTCTACAAGGCAGGGGATAACTTCTTCGTTTCCGCTCATGCCCAGCCTTTCAAGAAGTTCATCGTACGAATAAGTGCCTTTAGAACTCCTTAGTTCATACAGCTTGTTGAGCAATGCACTTTCGGAGATCCTGACAAGGATTGTTTTTCCTTCATATAATTTCCCGTTCTCCTCCGACATATCAAGTAGCTTTGATACAGAATAGGAATCACCATCTTTTCTCATGGAATAATTAATCCTGTAATGAAGTTTCTTTTTTACCTCATCACTGCGAGATAGTAATTCCCAGATCCTTAATACATGAACATAATTGATCTGAATTATGCTTTCTTTACGGAATTCCGAGCCTTCTTTTCCGATATCATCAACTTCCATCCTTATTCCGCAAAAAGTAGAAAAAGGACTGGGTTTTAAGACCGCTCTTGTATAGATTTTTAAAAGTGTATTGTCGAGCTTTTTGATCTTGTTATTATGATCGGAAGAAGGTTTAGCCAGATAGTCTTTTAATTTATTAAAGAGGTTTTCTTCGTAATTTATAAGTCCGCATGTAAGGTTTGGTTTACTGTTCCACTCATCCCAAAGAATCTGACGTGCCCTGTTATATTCCTCATCATAGAAAACCTTTATATCATCTCTCATCTTTACGAGAGTCTCGTATTTGATGAAGTAATCTTTCGTTTCGTCCAGACCTTCGAACTTATCAAGCAAATACTTATATTTATCTAACCTTGTGTATCTTTTGTTAAAAATCTCTCGTTTTAACTCTATGAGTTTCTTACAGTCGGCCTGATTATCGTCGTAGTATTTCTTAACGCATCTTTCAATCTCATCCGTAACCTTCTCCGAGCTTTCATTAAATATGTCAGCATTTTTCAAATAATCAAAATAGGCTGAAATAGTTTTCTCAGCCTGCATTTTGTAAAGATTGCCGGTTTTTACACTGTTTTCTCTTACCATCAAAAGCGGTAATTCAACATATTTCATCTCTTACTCTCCCGGATCAAGGTGCTGATGCTTGGTACAGATTACCTGTACCGCATGTGCGGTACAGGCGCTTTACAGCCAAAGTTTTTGGCCGGATCTATAAAACGATTTATTCAAATTAGTTAGGTGAAAAGAAATTAAATGATTACAGAAACTATATTAGCCGCAGCAAGAAGATGATCCGCAGCAGGAGCTGCTCTGGCAAGAGCTTACAACGCTGGAAGCGCCGGTCTCGGGAAGTGCGGTAGCTTCATTAACTTCGAGTACTTCTACTTCTTCAAAACCTTCGAAAAGTTCTTTCATGTTGTTTTCCATAAAAAATTCCTCCTGATTTGTACTTTGAATAAATCGATTTTATCGATTCTGTCGATCTTACATAAAAACAGTATCATCCGCATAATCACGTCTCAATGCCACTCATCACGAGTTTTATACCGTTCATCAGAACAACAAAAAAAACTGCTTTACAGTCAAACTGTAAAGCAGTCTCCATGTCACTCCGGTCTTAAGTATTAACTATTGCGTCAGGTATGAGGATTTCTGTCCTGAATACTCCGTCCTTGGAACTGGCCGTATACTCACCATTGTATTTCTTGATACACCTTTTGATATTCTTCAGGCCATATCCGTGGTTTTTACCTTCTTTGGTAGTTTTATAACCACCCTTCCCATCAAGAGAGATATGATTATATGGATTGATCAGTTCTACGATCAGATTAAGCCCCTGAAGCTTTATGTTCATCCTGATCTCTTTATTATCAACTTCTTGAACGGCTTCAAACGAATTCTTCAGCAGATTATAGAATAAAGAACAAACATCTATATCCTCCAGTTTGATCGGAGGGAATTTACCGTTAAGTTCTATATTAACATCTTCATATTGAGAAACCATGTCATTGAGGATCATGTTCACATAATCATTTCCCGTAGAAAAACGAGGACTAAATCCTTCCGCACGGTCCATCATCTGCTGCAGGTAGCTATCCAGCTGATCGTACTGTTTATTGTTATGAAGCGTCTGAATACAGAACAGATACTCTTTGATATCGTGTCTGAATGCCTTGGTTTCTTCCTCGTTCTTAAGCATATTCAGATAATATCTCTTTTGAGTATCAAGTACCTCCATCATCATATCCTTCTCCATCCGCATCAGCTCATGCTGTCTTTTGATGCGAAGAATAACTACGGAGAAGATGAGCAAGACACCCGATAAGACAGATGACAGAACGCTCCATTCCTTTAACCTGCCTAGGATCCTGAGCTGAACCGGAGCTATCAGTATCAGCAAAGTAATGCAGATAACAATATAGATAAAAGCATCATCCGTCGGAAGGGAAATCCCTTTATGTAGCATCTTCCTGTTCTTGTATAAATAAATAAGGGCAAAGATACCAAAGGAAATAAGATTAAAAATAACAGTCAGGAAAGGTTCCGAAACTATACTTTCCTTAAATGACGGATTAAAGAATACCGCGACACAGGATATAAGAACATCTACAATGGATATTCCGATATTAATGACAATAATCCAGCCTACGTGCTTTTTCTTCTCAAGAGAAAGAAAGAACGCTATATACATGATGATCATGTATACGATGGGATTGTCATTAACGATATCGTACCAGGGGTTTATCACCATAACGATCAGTGATAACAGGAACCCGTAACGAATTCTCTTCCGGATCTTAATTCCAAAAATCCCCTGGGACACCAGCCATACTTTTAAAAATTCAATGGCATAGTAAAGCCCGCCAATAAATACTTCCTTCATCTCTCCTCACCTATATAGGTTTTGCATTTTCTCTGACAAATGAATAAAAAGCCTTTTTTACCGCGGGAATCCTTCTCCTGGCCACAGGAATCTCATCATCAATCCCCTGGAAATATATGGTATCGCCGTCTATTATCTTCATATGCTTGAAAGATACTACATAGGACTTGTGCACCTGATATAACATCGATGTCCCAAGATCATCCAGGAAAGACTTTAAGGTTTTACCTGTGGTTATCTTCTCCTTTTCAAGCCTTATGATCGTATTATTGCCATCTGCTTTCAGGTAAAAGATATCTTCTGCAAATATCTTACGATCAGCACCGTAATCGGAAATGACTATGCTCTTCCTGCCAAGAATTTCCTTCTCGGCACCGTTAATAGTCTCTTCCAGCTCCTCAGGATTAACCGGCTTTCCAAGGTATCGGAATGCCTTAACCTTGAAGGCTTTTTGCATGAACTCCATATGACTGGTCAGAAATACTATAAAGCCTCTGTAACCCTGATCTCTTAGCATAACGGATAGATTCATTCCGTCTATTTCCGGCATTTCTATATCAAGGAAAATAATATCATACTTATCGGCTTTGCCTAAGATATCCCCGCCTTTGTTATATATATCAATGCAATAATCGCTTCGAATCCGTGTGATCTTGGAACGAAGATCATCACTTACTATCTTTTCATCATCACAAATTGCAACGTTAATAAGCATTTCAGTTTACCCCGGCGACAGGCATATTTATAAGAAAATATGCATAAACATATCGCTTTAACTTACAATCTGATAACAGGGAACACGAAGAACAGAGAGCACTTATCCCACTAAGAATAATCGCAGAATATAAAGATTTATGATTTTCAGAAAAGGGGATACCAAGTAATGTCATACCATTCTCCAATAATCATCCCCTCCCAAATATTATACAGAAAACGTTATAAATATAGAAACAGAAAAATTCCAAATTTAATTGTGCAACATCATTATAACGATAGTTATAAGAAAATGACAATGGGGGGCATCCCCCATTGTCATGCAAATATCTCCGTCCCCACTGACTCATCTCGGATCATAGTCCACAAAGTAAAGCTCGGGATTGCTCTGGTCTATGTAAACCGCAACGGTTCTTCCGATGGTGTGAGTCAGATCTGCGTCGTAGCTTGTTGTGTCGTAGAACTGTTTTTCGCCCGAATATGGATCTTCGTACTGGCAGACTGCATAGTAAGGATGACGGTTATTGATCCGTATTGATTCGTCTTCAAAAACTCCGGTAACGACAGCATATATCTTGCGGCCTGTTTCTAAGAGAGCTTTCTTTCTACGGGTAAGGCTGATTTCTTTTACGCAGAGAATGCCTCCCACTATGAAAAAGATAAGTCCCATACAGGTGAACATTTCGCACAGCATCATGAAGTTTTTGCGTGGATCCGAAAATGATCCGCTTACATGATTTGCGTCTCCGAAGATGTATAGGAGGATTCCGGTTGCCGCAAACACAGCACCAATGAAAGCAAATAATCCTCCAACAAATAATTTGACTTTTATGGATGATCTTTTCTTCATATCAGATATTTTTCTCCCCCCATTTTTTTAATTCAAGAAGTATCGGTATGAGTGACTTGGCCTTTTTGGAAAGAGAATACTCAACTCGTACCGGCATTTCGTCGTATTGTTTTCTAAGGACAAGTCCATCACTTTCAAGCTCTTTAAGGGACTGGGCGAGCATGGTGTTTGTGATGCCGAAGACGGCACGCTTGAGATTGCCGTATCTTACAACTTCTTCCTTGTCGATTATGCACAGGATCATGATCTTCCATTTGCCGCCGATGATGTCTATGATCTTTTTGAGACCGCATCCTTCACCGGCCAGGTTATCGCATAGAGGTTCTTTTTTGCTCATAGTCAGTTTTTCCTTACCAGGTTAATAAATATTGCGTACTTGATATATTTTCCGTACCACCTATAATAAACTTATCAAATGAAGTTTACAAGTATTTGACAGGATCACAAAACTATAATCGGAGGAAAAACAAATGGAATATAAGTTTACAAGTGAGAATTTTGAAACGGAAGTTATGAAGAGCGATGTTCCTGTACTGATCGATTTTTATGCTGACTGGTGCGGACCCTGCAAGATGATGGGACCCGTTGTTGCGGAACTTGCCGAAAGCTACGAAGGCAAGGCTAAGGTCGGCAAGATCAATGTAGATCAGGAGCAGGCCCTTGCGGAGCAGTTCGGAGTTATGAGCATCCCCAACTTCGTAGTCATCAAAAACGGCAAAGTTGTGGAGCAGGGACTCGGAGCGATGGCCAAGGCTAAGCTCGAGGGTATGCTGAAAAGTGCATTATGATAAAAGAAGGGCGCTGCGAGGCGCCCTTTTTTGTTGTATTTTTTTTTTAAGGGATATACAATATAGAAAAATATTCGTGTTACTGAGGGCGTATGTGCACCGGTGATTATACCGTGTGTTTTGACATCAGCCCAAAGGGGGTTCTCCTAATTACTATTTATTGTAAGCAGGGGAATTTCTGTTTATATGGGCTCTTTTTCCCTGCTGAGGTTCCGGCAAAAGCTGGGGATGAGAGGCTATATGATTGATATTAAGGTAAATGATAAAAACAAGGACAGGCTTTTTCGTTTTCTTTTTGGCAACGAGGAATATAAAGAGTATGCGCTCTCCTTATATAACGCCGTAAATGATACCGACTACCGGGATGTTAGTGACATTACTTTTTATACTATTGATGATGTCATATACATTAAAAGGAAGAATGATGTAGCCGTACTTTTGGACAGCAAATTATCACTTTGGGAGCATCAGTCTTCATTTAACCCGAATATGCCGATCCGAGGACTTATGTATTTCGGACAAATGTATGACAAGTACATAAGCCTTGAGGAACAAAATATTTTCGGAAGAAAACTAATACGAATTCCTACTCCGAAATATTGTGTCTTCTATAACGGTAACGAAGATCTTCCCGGTGTGATGAAGCTCAAGCTTTCGGATGCGTTTGCGGAATCCGACGATTCGGGTGAGTTTGAGTGGACCGCAACAATGTATAATCTGAATTCCGGAAAAAATGATCTTCTTCTGGACAAATGTCGTACTTTGTCGGATTATATGACCTTTGTAAATAAGGTTAAGGAAAACAGGCTCAGCGGTATGGATAAGACTGTGGCTGTTGATAAAGCTGTAACTGATTGCATAGCAGGGGGCATACTTAAAAATGTTCTGCTCAAGCACAGAAGTGAGGTGGCTTCTATGGTATTAACCGAATTTAATGAGGAAGTTTATAAAAAAGGAATATACGAAGAAGGCTTCGCTGAGGGGAAAACCGAGACAATCCTGTTGTTTTGCAAAAACGGCAAGATATCTTTAAAGGATGCTTCAGAGATGTTGAACCTTCCGGTATCGGAAGTGGAGAAGATGATGACCGATACTGAGAAGCTCAGTTAACATATGTTAGGCCAATGGGGACAGTTCTTGCCGGGCAAGAACTGTCCCCATTGGCACTTATCAGCTTATCAGGCTCAGTACTCCCTGTTTGCTCTGGTTTGCATTTGCCAGCATAGCCTGACCTGCCTGGGTAAGGATCTGCAGCTTGCTGAACTCTACCATCGCTGCTGCCATATCCGCATCCCTGATACGGGATTCGGCAGCTGTTGTATTTTCAACTATATTATCCAGATTGTTAACGGTGTGCTCAAGCCTGTTCTGAATCGCACCCAGATTCGATCTTATGGATGATACTCTTTCGATGGCGGTCTTAACTGTATCAATGGATGCAGCCGCATCTTCCCGTGTAAGTGTACTCACATCATATAATCCCAGTGTTCCCGCATTGACCGCTTCAATCTCCACTTCTATGCACTGATCATCCCCGGATTCGGTTCCGACCTGAAGTTTCACGTTCAAAGGTGCCAGGAATTCTATAGTGAATTCTCCAGCCAAACTCGACCCGGCACTATGATATGACGAGTGAAAGTGATGCACATCAGGATTGGCTTTTCTGTTTTCTTCAAACAGTGATGACACTATCTTATCGTAAATATCATCTATTGTTGATGTTTTAGCATTTTCTTCGGAAGATCCGTCACCGGTACCTACCGCATCCCCTGCTCTGTAATAAATATACGAAGTACCGTCTTTTATTCCTATGACATCCCCGTCCCGGATAGGAGAATCCAGCTTAAACTTAGCAGGTTCATCATCAGTAGCAGGGATCATGCTTCCGCTTGCACCCACAATATCCGGAGGAACAGCTGTGGCGTTTTCCTGAGGAAGACCGTTCAAAAGCTTCAGTTCATTGAAAACCGTGGTCGTTCCCACCCGGTTGATCTCTGTTTTCAGCTGACTGACTTCAGCATTTATATACCTTCGGTCATCACGGCTGAGAGTATCATTGGCTCCCTGTACACAAAGTTCATTCATTCTCTGGAGCATATCATGAACTTCATTAAGGGCTCCCTCTGCCGTCTGGACCATTGATATTCCGTCCTGGGCATTCTTAGATGCCTGAGTAAGGCCTCTTATCTGGCGGCGCATTTTCTCAGAAATAGCCAAACCGGCAGCATTATCAGCGGCCCTGTTTATGCGATATCCGGAGGATAGCTTTTCAGTGACCTTAGCCAGTCTGTTCCCTGTTAAATTGAGCATTCTGCCTGCATTCATGGCCTGCAGATTATGCTGAATTATCATAAAAAAATCCTTCCGACAGATAAATGTACAGTCATACTACATCTATTATATCGGAAGGATATATTAATATATTTAGCCCCGTGTGACACCGGGTACACACCCTTTTGTCACTTAACGGGGGCTGGTCACTTTTCGTGAGAATTGTCATGGCCACCAAAATAAGTATCAGCGCCAGATAGTTATCTATAAACCCCAGTATAGACATAAATATATCCTGATCGATTATTTCTTATTTTCAGCCTTACCCATAAGTGCGGTCAAAGGATTAATGGCAGCCGCACGCTTCTTAAATTCGGTCAGGTTGGCTCTGAGATAATCCGAAAGCTGCAGAGCCTCCTCTTCGGTAAATCCCGAAACCTTTGTAAGGACGCAGTCCGGGATATAACCCTCGGCATAGTCCTCACCCCGCGAAAAGCGAATATGTGCTATTTTCTTACCGTCTTTCTCCACAACACCGGAGATATCAAGATTGATTTCCTCTGCATGGTCACTCATACGGGTTATTTTACCACAATTTCAGAAATAATGGGGACGAGAACCGTCCCGCCGGCATCCCGTCCCCACTGTCATCCATTATCAATTACGCGCTTTCAGCGTGATACGCATCCTCCAAAACAATGATATCCTCTATCGAAACCCCGAATATCACTGATAAAATGATCAGGTTGTCTATGGAAGGGAGTGCAACCCCCTGCTGCCACTTGTAGATGGCCTGAGGAGTACCGAATCCGAAGATATCCTGAAGATCTCTTACGGATTTTCCCGACGCTTTTCTAAGCTGCGTGATCCTGAGTCCCGTTCCTCTCATATCAATTACCGGCATGTTAAGTACAGTCATATCACAACCTCCCTTTGTATAAAAAAACCGCTTATCCGTGTCCTACACAAGATAAGCGGTAATCAACTGATCTACCTGTAATCGGGTTTTATTCATAGCGGTAATCCCGGTTAACATTATCTTTATGCAGGCGTAAAAATTCAAAGCACTGGTGGTATGTTCTCTGTGCTTCGAGCTGTCCTGTATAAAGATATGTGTTACAAATTACTGCAAGCATCTGTAATTAGCCTTTCAATGGTGCTTTGTTTATATACATTGTAGAATATCACAATGAAATTCAGATGTCATTATATTAGTAATATAAAATGGTAAAAAAAGACGATTCTTAGTCCTCTCCCACACTGATCTCACCGCAGGCAGCCCCCAGCTTTTCGCTTCTGACTTCAACCTTGCATGTTCCTGCTTCGTAGCCTGATCTGACTATCAGCATGGCACGCCCGCGATATGTTACAGCTTCTTCATCAGTGTAATCCTCTTCCGTAATGGGATTAGAAGAGCCAAAACCTGCGAGGTAACCGGAACCTGTGACATTTGCTTTAAGTGAAACTTCCGCATCCGGAACTATTCGTCCTTCCAAATCAACAACCTCAACCGCAACATAGATCAGATCGTGACCGTCCGCATTCATACTATTCTTTTCAAAAACAAGACGTACAGAAGAAGGTTCATCCGTAGTCACAAGACTATCCCTGCTGACTTCTTTACCGGCGACGTAACTTACCGCAGTAACTTCACCTGCTTTGTACACGGTCTCGAACTTAACACTGCAGGGCATGGGACGTTCCATAGATACAGGCTTTCTTCCGATGCTCGCTCCGTTTACGAAGACCTCCACTTCCTCCGCATGTGAAAATACAACGAGCTCGACCGGAGATTCTTCATATCCCTTATAGTTCCAGTTTTTGAGAACGTACGGGAATCCCCACATGCCAACGATCTCTTTTTTGCCGAAGGTATCGGGATGCATTGAATACAGATATGTCTTATCACTTCCCCATACAACGCTTCTGTAAGCGCCCTGTGGAAGCATGTTTCCGGTGATATCAAAATCCGCATCATTGGCAAGTCTCCAGGGATAGAAGGAAGTCTGCTGGGGCATAAGATCCCAGGGATTCTTAGGGGCATCCGGATCTGAAGGATCCACGTAAGCTGCTTTTCCGATACCCGCCTCTCCTATATAGTCCCAGGCAGTCCATGTGAAATCGCCTATGACATAGGGAAGCTTTTCTACCATAGGCCAGCGGAAGCCGATCTCTTTGGGGAAATTCTCGGAACCCAAAATAACTCTTTCCGGGAACATCTCATGGTCTCTTTCGTAGATGTCTTCCATGTAGTTGTATCCCACCACATCAAGTCCGTTGGTGAAAGCCTCGGTAGCAGTCTCCTGAAGAGTTGATTTAAGACCGTCGCCCGCATTCTGGGCCTGGTTTTGTCCAACTGCAAGTTTATCGTCAAGTCCGCTCCACAAAGAGCAGATGCCGTTACTGATAAGCCTGCTCGAATCAAGTGAGCGGATCTTCTCTGCAAGCATGGTTGCTCTGCTGTATCCGTCTCCAAGACCGCCTCTTTCCGGAATCTCATTTCCGGTGGACCACATGATGACAGAAGGATGAGTGCGATCCCTTTTTACAAATGCCGTAAGATCCTTCTCCCAATCGGCTTCGAAAAACTGATGGTAGTCTCCGCCTCTTTTTCCGATATACCAGGCATCAAATGCTTCGTCGAAAACATACATACCCACACGGTCGCATGCCTCAATAAGTGCGGATGAAGGAGGATTATGAGCGGTACGGATCGCATTAAATCCTACGCTCTTAAGCTTCTTTATTTTTCTTTCTTCGATCTCTCTTAAAGTAACGGAACCTAAAAGTCCGTTGTCATGGTGCAGACATCCGCCTTTAAGTTTCACACTCTTTCCGTTTATAAGAAGCCCGCGGACAGGATCTGCAGAGATGGTCCTGATACCGAAAAGAGTCTCTGCCTCATCTGCAGCAGGCTCATCATCAGGAACAAAATGCGTCGTGTATTTACCAAGGTCTCTGACAACAGCCTTAACCTTATACAGATTGGGAGTGTCCGCATCCCAGAGAAGAGGATCCTTAACATTAAGAGTGATCCTTGCGCTTTCCGTTTTTCCACGTCCTACATGGATCACGCGCTTTGTGCATGCTGCAAGTTCGCCTGTCTTTTCCTCATAAAGTGAAAGCTCCACTTCCGCCATACGATTACCGAGACCGGAATTTTCAACTTCAACAAGAGCTTCCAGAAATGCATAGCCGTCAGCGACTTCTTTCGTATAGACATATATCCCGTCCGGAACAATGTGGACCTTGGGACCATGGCATAAGAATGCTCCACGGTAAAGGCCCGAGCCTGTATACCATCTGGAATTAGGCTGCATGCTTGTATTTACATTGACGGTGATTCGATTCTTCTCCCCATAGGTTACGTAATCGGTCAGATCGATGTAAAAAGGAGCGTAGCCGTTGTGACATATGGAGTCTCTGCTGCCGTTTACATCAACGGTCGCATTCATCATAGCTCCGTCAAATTTAAGTCCGACGCATCCATCCTGCCACTTCTCCGGGATGAATACATATTTAGTGTAATTGGAAAGTCCGCCCTGAAAGAAACCGGAATCCACACCCGCAGGCGCATCCTTGGAAACCGCAGTTCCTATCATTCCGTCGTGAGGAAGATCCACTTCCACGCCGGGATCAGCTTCCATCATGGATATTGAATCCAGATATCCCCTTCTGAAAGTCCATTTATCATCTATAACAGCTATGTTCATAACAATACCCCTTAATCCCACCAAAAATACCACACGCTTGATTCCTGAATACACTTGGCAACTTCATCCAGCGTTCCGCTTACCGTACACTGATCTACTCTGTCCGGAGTAAATGCATAATGCTCCTTGGCAAGCTCCAGTGCTGTTTCATCCGAAAGTGCTCCCCTTACATGCATCTCCATTACATCATGAGAGATCGTTACGGGTACCGCACCATACTTATCGAACCAGTACTTACACACATTTGCCATGTCCTGAATATCTGGACATTCATTCCATCCACCGAAAGGAAGACGTGCAACAACCTGCCAGGCTTCCGTCGCAGGAACCTCTGCCATGATGGTCTGAACCGTTTCATTAGTACCCATTCTGCATATGGCGGTATATTCATAAATATCCTGTCCGGGCCCATCAAAAGATCCGATGAATGATTCCTCAGATATACCGTATCCTTCAAGATACTGCTTATACCTGTTATCCAGGAATTCCTTACCCGCTTCGGATGATGCCGCAGCTATTACATCCTCCGCATTGTAATCCTCCTCCAAGATGGTATTCCAATACTCATCAAGGATATCATCCACAGGGATCAGCACCGGAACAAAACCCTCTATCTTCCCCGCTTCAAACCTGCTGTCATACTCATCCATTATCTCCGAGTAAGGTGTTCCCGCAGGAAATACCCTGTAGGGAAAAGAAAACCTCTTCATCATCTCCTCAACCATATCTACCTCCAAAATAAAAAAGGGCGAGGTTGACCAATTTGATCGCCCCCGCCATCACATATTATCTGCAGCTCCACGCAAGCTCTGCAGTTTCTTTATCAAATCCCGCCTTGATCAGATCATCCACCGTAGCACCGGAATGAATTCTCTTAATGGCCTCTACAATCTCAGACTGACCCTGAGACCTTCCCTGGACAATTCCCTGAGCAATTCCCTGAGTCATTCCATAGTTCACGCCCTCTTCATAGATCCCCTTCTTATAAACTTCTTCATTAAACTCAGTCAGGACCATTCCTACCACCTCCGATCTGTGTTTCAGAAGCACCTCTTTAAGTATATCATTTTTGATACATTCCGTCACTGCCCTGTCAACCGCCTTGTATTTATCAAACCCCCGCCTTTTATTAGCCTTTACTGCATTCACAAACGTCATATAATCCGAAAGCGTCTTGCAATTCCTTAAAAGATTACCATTGCTCTCATGATTAAGATTGTACACCGTGGCCGTCCACTCAAATTCACCGCTTTCATCAGCCTCCGCAAAAGCATCACTAAGTTTCAGCTTAGTGACAGGCTCTAAGTTTCCATCCCCATTGTAAAAAACACAATACTTCGGCGTAGGCAGCTTTACAAGCTGACTTCCATATATGCTGATCTCATTAGTCGTCACATACCTGTCGTACATCTGACCAAAATAAATAAGCCCCCTCACCGGCATATTCGGATTAAAGGTTGACTGATGCTCCCAAAGTGAAAGCCTGCTGTCCAAAAGGATCGCCACATCATTCTTCCGCCCAATGTAGATTGCATTATCGATTGTATACATCTCGATATCCTCGATATTCCTGCAATCACTGTTATTCACTGCGTTATAGAGCGATAATGTATTCTCCTTATACTCTTCGTTTCCAAAAAGAAACGTAAATAATCTGTCCTTATTCTTCTCGTTGATCCTTATTTCACCCATTCTTATCTCCTGATGACATACCAATCGCACCTCCGGAAAAGAAAACACCAAAAAGACCGGATCTCTGTTCCCAAGATACGAAAGCATATTTAAAAAGTTACTGTGATAATGCCGATATTTGGCAATGATGCAGGTAATATGTTCGTGTCCGACCAAGGTCCCTGCTTACCTGCGAACACATGAGATAAGAACGGGCGGAAATACATCGATTGATTCTTTTCCTCAGAAATCCCGTGTAAAGATAATATCACAAAAAACAGAAAATAAACAGGTGACACAGTGGGGACGCTTCATTTTAATGACAATTGTCATCTTCACCGGGTGACAAAAATGAAGCGTCTCCACTGTCACTCATATCACCGTAAAATCTCCGACAGTAATCTCCGACTCGGTATCAACCGTAATCGGAGCATAAGGCTCTATACCCTGCTCGTAATCCGGATAGCCATGACCTTCGAAGATCAGCCCGGAAGCTACGGACAGATACACCTTACCATCCTCGAAATACACATCCACTATATCCGTAAAAACAACATCATTCAATACATCATCACCCTCGAGAGTCACGGTATGTTCTATAACCTCATCCTCATTCTCAATCTTGAAGATTATCTTGTTCTCATCGGGATCATATGAATAACTGAACCTGCTGTTAATGATTTCTACAAAGTAATCCCAATCGTAACGGGTGAGCTTATAATCCGAATCGGTCTTTTCAACAATACAAAGACCACGGGTAGAAAAACCTGTACCTGTGCCCTCACATTCTGAAATCACATATTCGTCTTCACCGTCGCCGTCAATATCACACTTCATGATGCGCGGGCCATATACTCCGTCAGATATTTCCACAGGGATCTCTTCATCCCCGTCCACTATCACAGCTGTGCCCGCATCAAAATCCTGAACAATGGAAACCGTTCCGTCATCCGAGTAAAATGTACCAATATAATGCCCTTCGGCTATATCCTCAGACTCAGCATCCTCTTCATCAAACCATGCGGGAGGCCCGTACACCATTTCCATAGGCTCATCAGTATCATCTTCATACTCAAGACTCTCGGGCGGTCCGTATGCTCCCTGTGCGGGATCGGTCAGTTCGCATCCGCTAAGTCCAATGACCGCTCCTGCAGTAAGCATATATGCAAATGTAAGTTTTCCTACCTGCTTTTTCATTTCAATCAGGCTCCTGTAATCTCTTAACTGTTTATAGTGTCAAGCACCCGTATCACAAACTTCAGCATCAATCAAATGCCCAAAGAGGCCTACATAGATGATATTATTGCCATCAAGTGTAAACCTCTTCTGAGCTTCAATTATTTAATCTTTAAATCAGCTGATTCCTCAATATGTGATAACAGGATATTTACCGACCGTATCTACTCATGATTCCTTCCTTATAAATCGTTGCTACACCAATAAGACAAATTTTAAAAATCCATATGTCACAATAGCGTAAAATGATCAAGAACCAGTTAAATCTAATAGAGCATTATTTCTTGTAATTTTCAATCAGTTTATCTATAGTCTGAGGATTATACAAAGGAGTTCTTGAATACTTCTCAAGCTTTTTTCTCAGCTTATTATTCCAATAATCCAATACTTCATTTGAGTATTTTACGTATTTTGTATTGCCGACAGCACTAGCAAGAAAATTATAGCTTTTTCCAAATTTCCTATTAATATATCTTTCTGCTTCAAGTATTCCTTCCACAATCTGTTTAAATATTTCTTCATATTCTGCATCATCACATCTAAACAATTCATGTTTGCGAAAGTTTTCAAGTGCATGAAATGAGTCGCTAAATGCAAGTATGGCTCTTGCCTCATTTGGTAAATAATATGAGTTAGACGTATAATCACTTTTGCAAAAATCTTCAAATGTAAGAAATATTGAATGAACAGAAAACGACCACAATTTAAACAATGTACTTTTTTTATCTAATTTACTCAAAAAAGGTATAGTCTCTTCATCCTTTAATCCCTTGTATAATTCAATAATATTATCTATCGAGCTGGTAGCCGCACTTGCATCGGCATCCATCTCTAAAGTCCCTCTGTCAAGAGCATAGCTTTCTTCAAGTCCAGGAATCATAGATTTCATTATCATTTCAGACTTGGGAACCGCATATAATTTCTTTAAAAAATCACAATGGCCATTAAATAAATGGCCCATTTCATGTGTAATAATAAATCGTATTGCAAGATTTGCTAAAAATAGAGACATGGATTCTCTTTCTTCATCCTGC
>JAEEGK010007227.1_pt1 | contig 26490 bp, 26 predicted proteins | sample 8958771 | NCBI WGS metagenome assembly JAEEGK01 (sample SAMN16246547, study PRJNA631951) | gut metagenome | biome: gut microbiome; feature: rumen; material: SC-attached | host: Bos | place: Iran: Karaj | collected 2018-10 | reverse complement strand
TGCAGGTTAAATCGTTTGATGCCTATCTTGTTGACTAAGCGGTCAATCTTGCTCTCCAATTGGTCTGTGAAAAGTATCGACGATTTGATCTTACCCTTTCCGAAGCAGGTAGGACAGGTTTCTTCTACATTGACATCCATGGCCGGACGCACTCGCTGACGCGTAATCTGCATCAGTCCGAATTTGCTCAGCGGCAGGATGTTGTGGCGTGCTCTGTCTTTCTGCATGTTCTTGCACATGCGCTCATAGAGCAGTTGACGGTCTTCAGCGAGGTTCATGTCAATAAAATCAACCACGATAATGCCGCCCATATCGCGCAGACGTAGCTGACGAGCCAATTCGTCGGCAGCACCTAGATTCACCTCTAAGGCGTTTTGCTCCTGACCATTTTCAGAGCGGGTGCGGTTACCGGAGTTGACATCGACTACATGCATGGCCTCTGTGTGCTGGATGATGAGATAGGCTCCGCGCTTGTAGTTCACCGTGCGTCCAAACGACGACTTAATCTGCTTGGTGACATTGAAATTGTCGAAAATGGGTACCGTGCCGTTGTAGAGTTTCACGATATCTTTCTTCTCGGGAGCTATCAGAGAGACATAATCCTTCACCTGATTCATGATATCCTCATCGTTGACATAGATACCATCGTAGGTGGGGTCGAACAGGTCGCGCAGCATAGCAACGGCTCTGCCTGTCTCTTCGAAGCACAACTGAGGAACCTTCGTGGCCTTCTGGGCCTTGTTGATGGTGTCGTCCCATCTTTTGAGCAGTGTCTTCAACTCACCGTCAAGTTCTGCAACGCGCTTACCTTCGGCTGAAGTGCGAACAATAACGCCGAAGTTCTTGGGGCGGATGCTTTGGACAAGCTGCTTGAGACGTGCTCTCTCCTCGCTTTTCTTGATTTTTGACGAAACCGATACTTTATCTCCAAAAGGAATCAAAACCATATAACGTCCTGCCAGACTGATGTCGCATGACAGGCGCGGTCCCTTGGTGTTGATGGGTTCCTTGACAACCTGCACCAAAATCTCCTGACCCTGTTTCAGCATGGTGATGCTGCCCTCCTTGGGAAGGTCTGGCAAACGGGTTGCCTTCTGGATGGGATAAAGGTTCTTTTTGTCGCTTTGTACCTGTTTAAGGTATTTCTCGTAAGAGCTGAATTGAGTACCTAGGTCAAGATAGTGCAAGAAAGCATCGCGCTCAGAGCCTACATCTACGAAGCAGGCGTTGAGTCCGGGCATAAGCTTACGCACTTTGCCCAGATAGATGTTGCCGACAGAATAGCTCGCCTCTTCGCGCTTCTCGTTCTGGTATTCCACCAGGTTCTTGTCTTCGAGCAGGGCGATAGAGATTTCTTTCGGCTGAACATCGATAATTACTTCACTTGTCATTCTCTTGTCGTTTGGTTTTCTTTACAGGAAAGGAGCGTGCCGTCAAACTTTCGTTCTCTGGTACACTCCTTTCATTTTCTCTCTTCTTGCGTCAGAGCTTACTTGCTCTTATGACGATTCTTGCGCAGTCTCTTCTTACGCTTGTGAGTAGCCATCTTGTGGCCCTTCTTCTTCTTTCCGTTTGGCATAATACTAAATATTTAAATATTTGAATGTTAATTATTGCATCTTTGCAACGAAGCTCTTAGCAGGCTTGAAGGCGGGAATGTCGTGAGCGTCGATAACCAGTGTGGTGTTCTTCGAAATGTTACGAGCGGTCTTCTTTGCACGGTGCTTCACTGTGAACGTGCCAAAGCCACGCAGATAAACATTCTCCTTACGTACGGCCATGCAGTCACGAATCTCTTCCATAAAAGCCTCTACTGTGGCGGCTACATCCTTTTTGGGAAGGCCGGTTTCATCGGCAATTTTGTTGATGATTTCTGCTTTTGTCATCTCTGTATTTACTTATGTGTTTATTTTTCGGACTGCAAAGTTACTGTTTTTCAATGGAATATGGAAATTTTCTGCAAACTTTTTTTCAAAAATCTTATTTTTTCCGTGTCAATGCCATTTATTTTTCGTAACTTTGCACCAAATTAATAGGTATTAGGATATGAAACAGACAAAGATTGTTGCCTCGATCAGTGACCGTCGCTGTGATGTGGAATTCATCCGCCAACTGTATAATGCTGGCATGAATGTGGTTAGAATGAATACGGCTCATGCATCGGAGGAAGGGATAAAGAATATAATAAGGAACGTGCGCGAGGTAAGTCGCCACATTGGTATACTGATAGACACCAAAGGTCCGGAGGTGCGTACGACGGGCTGCGCTGAGCCTATTGAGTATAAGACGGGCGATGTTGTAAAGCTTTTCGGTCGTCCGGAAATAGACTCTACGCATGACATTGTCAATCTCTCGTATCAGAACTTTGCGGCAGATATCCAGGAGGGTGACCACGTGCTCTTTGACGATGGTGCTCTCGACATGTTGGTCATTGGCATCAATGGTCCTGCGGTTATAGCCCAAGTGCAGAACGATGGTGTCTTGGGCGCTCATAAGAGTGTGAATGTTCCTGGTCGCCATATCGACCTGCCAGCCTTGACAGCCAAGGACCGCAAGAATATTATGCTGGCCATTGATCAGGACATCGAGTTTATTGCCCACAGTTTTGTGCGCTCTGCTGCTGACGTCCGTGCTGTACAGGCTATTCTGGATGCATACAACTCTGACATTAAGATTATCTCGAAGATAGAAAATCAGGAGGGCGTTGATAATATCGACGAGATTATCGATGCCTCGTATGGTATCATGATTGCTCGTGGTGACTTGGGCATCGAGGTGCCCATTGAGCGTATCCCTGGTATCCAGCGCAAGATAATCCGTAAGTGCATTGAGAAGAAGAAACCCGTTATTGTGGCTACCCAGATGTTGCATACGATGATACATAATCCGCGCCCCACACGTGCTGAGGTGACAGATATTGCTAATGCCGTCTATTCCAGCACCGACGCCTTGATGCTTTCTGGTGAGACGGCGAGTGGTAAGTATCCTGTGGAAGCTGTACAGACCATGGCGTCTATTGCCGAACAGGCGGAACTCGACCGTATGCAGCATACGTTTGTGGCACCGTTGTCAGACAACTGTGATATGCGTGACTTCATGGCGCATGCTGCCATTGAGGCAACGGAGAAGTTAGGCGTCAAAGGTATTATCACTGACTCTACAACGGGTATCACAGCCCGTGCACTGGCTGCTTTCCGTGGTCCTCATCCGGTGTTGGCCATCTGTTATAAGGACAAGTTGCAGCGTCTCTTGAACCTCTCGTATGGCGTCATTCCTGTCTACCAGAAAGACCATATCGATTCGGAACGTCTTTTCCAGGCGGCAGTACGCATGCTGCGCCAGAAAGGTTATGTAGACCTTGATGACAAGATAGCATACCTTAGTGGTAACATTGGTGCGGGTGGTGCTACTAAGTTCCTGGAGGTGAATACCGTCAAGGAAGTCTTCGACCAAAACTACCAATTCCATCTACCGAAGGTGTAAGTTTATAGCAAAATATTTGGAGGTTTGCATTTTTTTGCTTATCTTTGCCAGCACTAAAGATAATGAAGACCTAAAATGCGTAAGAATCTCTTCCAAACCTTTTGCGTGCTGTTGTTGATGCTGTTGATGAGTGTCAACGCTGTGGCAGGTGACGAGAATCTGGTCTTCTATTCCTATGATGCTTCCAATGGCTTGGCCGATAACAGCGTGCAGATTGTACGTTGCACGCGGACGGGTAGGGTACTTATCTTTACTATTGGGCATGTCAACTTCTTCGATGGTGACAACTTTACGCATATCGACCCCTCTGAGCGTGACGTTATCAATCTTCCTGGCTATCAAGGTGGCTACCAGATGTTTTTCGACAAGTATCACCACCTATGGGGTAAGAACCTTGGTAAGTTGGCTTGCGTTGACTTATTGACAGAGCGTTTCATGCCAGATGTGAAGGGCGTTCTTCGTGAAATGGGCGTGAAGAAACCTGTCGACGATATCTTTGGCGATGGTGAGTGTAACATGTGGTTCCGCTCAGGGAAACAGCTCTCTGACCCCAAAGTTGGCAAGGAGTTTACGATCCATGCTGCTGCAACCCTTCAGGATGTTGACCTCTATACTGATAGCCTGCTGCTTATGTTCCATGCAGATGGCTCTGTGGGTGTTTACGACTACAAGCACCCTCGCTACCTCTATAATGACGAAGCGTTTGCTACTGTTGAGGAGAAGCAACGCTATGCCCAGTCGTCCATCTTATGTCTCGTCGGTGACCAGTATTACCAGATTCGTAATGGTAAGGAGTCGGCCGTGTTGATGCGCTATGACGTCAGTGACCGCCAATGGACACGAATATTGGAGACGCCATTCCAGATGAAAGATCTCTGTCCCAAGGACGACAAGATATATATCGCCTCCGAACGTGGCTATCTGGTCTATTACTACCAGACTGGCGAGATAAAGCATAATGAGACCATTTATCTCTCGAAAGGTCGGAGCATGTCGCCAGACGTCAATTCTCTGATGTTCGATCGCCAGGGTGGTTTGTGGATGGGCACCGTTACGCGTGGCCTGCTTTATGCTAAGGCACATCCCAGTCCTTTCGTCTCCTATTCCTCGCAGTCTCCAGAGGCAAAGCCATATCTTCAGTTGCTTGACCAGGAAGGGAAGAAAAACGAGACGTTACCCTACAAGACTAATTGTGCGTTGCGTGATAGTCGTGGCTGGTTGTGGACAGGCAGCTATGTTGGTCTGACATTGCAGCGTCCAGGTAAGCCTGATCAGACATTTACCCGCAAGGATGGACTGACCAATGAGGTGATACATGCCATTATTGAAGACGACCAGCATCATATATGGGTATCTACCAGCTATGGAGTAGCCCGTCTCTATGTCCGTGCTGATGGCGTCTACCATTTGGAGGCTTATATCAATCAGGACAATATTCCCAACGATGCTTTCCTCAATGGACGTGCGGCAAAGATGGCTGATGGTACTATTGTGATGGAAACCGTCGATCGTGTGGTAGTCTTCAATCCTGCCAACTTCCAGGGTGAGCGGTTTGGCGACATGATTATCTACCCCAAACTTGTCAGGCTAATGGTGAACGGTGTCTTTATTGATCCCGGTACAAAAATTGATGGTAGGGTGATTCTGGAACGTAGTGCCTCACGTACTCGTGAGTTCCATGTCAACTATGATCAGAATTCTTTGTCGCTCACTTTCTCGGGACTTAACTACCTGCGTCCTGTCCAGACTTATTATCGTGTGCGTGTCAAAGGCGTGACAGGTTTCAACAATTGGCGTATTCTCTCTTTCGGTAAGTCAGGAGGCATGGTTGATAGAAACGGTATGCTTCATCTGCCACTGGTGGCTATGAAGCCAGGAGACTACGTTGTTGAACTACAGACGTCTATGTGGCCTGACAAGTGGCCTGCAGAACCATATACGTGGATTATCCATGTTGACCAGCCGTGGTGGCGTACCACAGGACTCTATATCCTCTTGGTTCTTCTGTTGCTTGGCTTGGCAACGGTCAACTTCATCTTCTTCAATCGCAATACAAAGATGCGTATGCGTTGTCTTAGTGATGAGGAAGACATGATGCGTCGCGTACGCGGTTTTGCTGACCGCTGTGTTGAGTTGCACGACGAACAGTTGGCACCTGCTACTGTTGTCGATCATGATGAGTTTGTCAATGATAATTCACCGGAGAGTATGGCTTTCGACGAGGTGATGTTGAAGATAGTTCCTTTCGTTGAAAAGCATCGTCAGGAGTATATCCGTTTCCAACTGCTTGCAGACCTGGCAGAGATGAGCAAAGGAGAGTTGTATGTCTTGCTGGCCAATCATATCGATAAGAATCCGCGTCTGCTCATTGGCAAACTGCGTCTGCAAGAGGCGGCATTGACGTTGCTTACTACCGATATGACAGTGGAAGATATTGCAGATGCCCTACATTTTGTATCGCCCAACTACTTTGTGACAGCTTTCTATCACCGTTACCAAAAGACACCAGCAGCTTATCGCAGTTCTAGCGACTTGTAGCCAACCAGTTGCCATGTGCGACCTCCCACCTCTTTATAATATACCAGCACCTGATAGCGGTTCTCTGTCTGGTAGAAATTGCCCTCTGAAGGGGCTGGTTTCCCATCGGCGGTCACAAAGCGGTAGTTGTAGTAGCCTTGCTTTTGCAGCAGTGCCGTATAGTAAACTTTCCGCTCTCCGTCGTAGCGCATGAGGTAGTGCTCCTTGTCGGCATCTGTCGTCCATTGGCCATCAATATAAAGTTCGCCCTGATAGGGAGCCTGCAGTTCGTAGTTCACCCAGACATAGTCGCAGGTGTAGTCTGATTCTGAGCGATCGCTGTTGCGGATGAGGAAGGCACCGTCGGCATCCTTGTCGGTGAGATAGTTCTTGAATGTGAAGGCGGCAAAGGGATAGACCTGATAGTTGGTGCCGTCCCAACGGATGTGGTCGATGCCCATGGTGGGGTGACTCACATCCAGTACCTCGTACTTATGGTACTCATTGCCACCGTCGAAGATGAGCTGACGGTTATGCTGCCATAACAATCCTTTTGTTGTGATATGGTTTGGAGAAAGGTTATGACGGGCATCTGTCTCCTGCCAGTTTTGCATCATTACCGTGTAGAGTTGTTCGTCACGGTCTGTAATGCGCAGATTATTATAATTCAAACTGACAGATAGCTGTTGGTGACTGACATTGTGGTCGATATCCGTATTCGTGGTAATCTCCATGCCGATGTTCATCAACGGCTCTACGACATAAAACTCTACCTCCAGCAGTTTCTCGTTGGCATTGTCTTCGTCATAGATGGTCAGCCTGTAGTTACCGCTCATCTTCAGCTGACAGCGGTCGTTGGGGATGGTTAGCTGGTAATGGGTGTACAGTACGGTGGTGTTGATGGAGTTCTGGTAATTGTCAATAGGTTCATCGTTGAAGCCGTGCAGCCAGTCACTTTCGAAGATATCTTCCGATACACTCCAGTCTGCCTCGCAGTGGTCGAGGTGGCAGGTGAGACGGTGATAGTTGTGTGAGAACTCGTCAAAACCGATGTGTAGCACGTCATCGCTGTTCAGCGTCATCACAGGACGGTTCTGCCAATCACCGTTGACAATGCTAGTCAACGACTTTACGCGCGATGAGAAGATACGGTTTCCGCCCCATGTCGTTAGTGCCGCCATCAGAAACAGTATGATGACAGACACCCTGTAGTGGCTATGGGGGCGTGGTATCATAGTAGCGTAGAAAATCAGTATTGGCGCAGGGCGCTAAGCAGTTCGTTATTCTCTGAGCGTGTACCAATAGTGATGCGCAGACAGTTCTGACAGAGTTGGATGCGTGAACGGTTGCGTACAATAACACCTCTGTCTACCAGATAGTTATAAATCTTGTTAGCGTCGGTCACACGTGTCAGGAAGAAGTTGGCATCTGTGGGATATATCTTTTCACAGATGGGCAATTCTAGGAATGCCTGCATCAGACGGCTACGCTCCTGCAGCAACACCTTGACAGTCTTGTCCACCTCAAAGGGATCTTTCAACATCTCGATAGCCTGTTGTTGCGTGAGTTGGTTGACGTTGTACGGATACTTCACCTTATTGTAGATGGCAATAATCTCCTTAGAGGCAAAGGCCATACCCAGGCGGATAGCTGCCGAACCCCAGGCCTTCGACATAGTTTGCAGAATGATAAGGTTGGGGTGGGTTGGTAGCTCCTGACGCAGGGACAGCTGGTGGGCAAAATCGATATAAGCCTCGTCAACGATGACAATACCGTCAAAACCTTCTACCACCTTCATCATCTCGTCGCGGTCCAGTGAATTACCTGTGGGATTGTTGGGCGAACAAAGCCAGATGATCTTGGTGTGGGCATCGCAAGCCTTGAGAACAGCGTCAGCATGCAGCTGGAAGTTATCGTCAAGGAGAACTTGGCGACACTCAATGTTATTGATGTCGGCACACACCTGGTACATACCATAGGTAGGTGCTATACTCACCACGTTGTCGTGGCCAGGCTCACAGAAGATGCGGTAGGGTAGGTCGATGGCCTCGTCGCTACCGTTGCCTAGGAAGATATTTTCTGCAGGTACACCTTTGACGCGCTCCAGCAACTGCTTGACCTCACGTTGTAGGGGGTCCGGGTAGCGGTTGTAGGGTGCATTATACGGATTCTCGTTTGCATCGAGAAACACGTGGGCTTCCTTGCCGGAGTATTCGTCACGGGCACTGCTATATGGAGCCAAGCTCCAGATATTCTTTCTGACTAGCTGTTCTAATGGTTTCATTTCTTCAAGGAATTTATTCTCACCGTCATGGCGTTCTTGTGGGCATCGAGCTGTTCGGCTTCAGCCATCAATTCTACGGCACGACCGATGTGGCGGATGCCGTCTTCTGTAAGGTGCTGGAAAGTAATCTTCCTGCAGTACGAGTCGAGGTTCACACCATTGTAGGCTGTGGCATAACCGTGGGTAGGCAATGTGTGGTTGGTACCGCTGGCATAGTCACCAGCACTCTCACAAGCATATTGTCCAAGGAATACGGAACCTGCATTCACCACGCGCTCTGCCAACTGTTCGTAGTCAGCAGTCTGGATGATCAGGTGTTCAGGGGCATAGGTGTTAGAGAGTGCCATCATCTCGTCAACGGAATTGACGAGTACGAGACGACTGTTGTCAAGCGCCTTCTTGGCTATCTCCTGACGGGGCAGCAGCGCCAGCTGGCGTTCTACCTCAGCTTGTACTTCCTGTAGTTTCTGCTCAGAGGTGGTGACGAAGAGCACTTGCGAGTCAATGCCGTGCTCAGCTTGTGACAAGAGGTCGGCAGCAACGAACTCCGCATTGGCAGTATCGTCGGCAAGTACACAGACCTCACTGGGACCTGCAGGCATATCGATAGCAACCTCGTCGAGGCTGACCTGTTGTTTAGCTGCCATCACATATTGGTTGCCAGGACCGAAAATCTTGAAGACCTTGGGGACAGACTCCGTACCGTATGCCATCGCACCGATAGCCTGTACGCCGCCAGCCTTGAAAATCTTGCTGACACCAGCAATGCGGGCAGCCATCAAAATAGCAGGATTCACCTTACCCTCACGGTTCGGCGGTGTGCACAGCACAATCTCTTCACAACCAGCAATCTTGGCAGGTGTGGCAAGCATCAATACGGTAGAAAAGAGTGGGGCAGTACCGCCAGGAATATACAATCCTACACGCTCAATGGCAACACTTTTCTGCCAGCAGCTGACGCCGGGCTGAGTCTCCACCTTCTGACCTTCAAACTTCTGGGCGACATGGAATTTGTAGATATTCTCATGAGCAAGTTCTATGGCCGCTTTCAGTTCAGCACTTACCAACTGTTCCGCCTCTTGTGTCTCGTGTTCGCTGACAGCCAGTGATGCAAGTGCAGCCTTGTCAAATTTCAGCTCATATTCCTTGACGGCCTCATCGCCACGTTGGCGTACGTCGTTAAGAACGGTGCTTACCGTCTCGTTCAACTGTGTCAGATCCAGTCGTGGGCGAGAGGTAATCTCGCCCCACAGTGTGCGCTTCGGATACCTGTAGATTTTCATAGAATCATTTTTTCAATGGGGGTTACCAGAATGCCTTGAGCACCCATCTCCTTCAGTTTGCCGATGATTTCCCAGAAACGCTTCTGGTCGAGTACGGTGTGTACAGAGCACCAGTCCTCATCAGCCAATGGAATAATGGTGGGACTCTTCAAACCCGGCAGTACATTGATAATCTCCTGCAGATGAGCCTTGGGAGCATTCATCCGAACGTATTTCTTGTCCTCGGCATCTTTGACGGCCTTGAAGCGGAACAGCATCTCATCGAGTGTTGCGCGCTTCTCACGGCTGAGGTTCTTATTACCAATCAGCAGGGCCTCGCTCTGCATGACAACTTCCACCTCGCGCAGGTTGTTGCTGACCAACGTAGAACCGCTGCTGACGATGTCGAAGATACCGTCAGCCAGACCGATGCCTGGGCTGATTTCTACAGAACCGGTGATGACGTGGATCTCAGCACTGATACCCTGCTCGTCGAGGAACTTCTTCAGGATATGAGGGTAGCTGGTGGCAATCTTCTTGCCATTAAACCAGTTGACGCCACGATAGTCAATGTCTTTGGGGATGGCCAGTGACAGACGGCACTTTGAGAATCCCAGACGTGAGATAATCTCTGCATCCTCATTGCGCTCTATAAACTCGTTTTCGCCGACAACACCAATGTCGGCAACACCTGATGCTACGCTCTGTGGAATATCGTCGTCGCGCAGATAAAGAACCTCCAAGGGGAAGTTACCTGACTGTACGAGCAATGTTCTGCGTCCTGAACTAATCTTGATGTCTGCCTCTGCCAGCAGATTCATGGTGTCGTCAAAAAGACGGCCCTTCGATTGTACTGCAATTCTTAACATCTTTATATTCGTATTTTTACTATTTGCAAATAATTTTATCCTTTTAAGCGTGCAAAATTACATATTTTCGTTGATATTTGCAAGAAAATGATTACTTTTGCACCCAAAATTAAACGAAATTGAGCAGAAATAGCATATATATTCAACTTTTCGCCTTTTTGTTGCTCCTGTCCGCCTGTGGTCAGAAACGACAAGAACCTGTGGTCACTCCATGGGGAGAGATAACAGATACCATTCCTGTTGATGAGGACTTTGACTTGGAGGATATCCAGCGGAATGGTGAACTCATTGCCCTTACGCTGACGGGACCGGAGACCTACTACGACTATCGTGGCAGGCATTTGGGAACGCATTATCTGCTTTGTCAGCGCTTTGCGGACCAGTTGGGTGTCAGTCTGCGTATGGAGGTTTGTCGCGATACTGCAGAGATGCGACAACGACTGGCTGATGGTGAGGCAGACCTTATCTGTTATCCGCTGACGAAGAAGGGGACAGGCTGGATAGTGGGCGATGATAAGCAAGACCTGCAGAAAGAACTCCAGCAGTGGTACCGTCCATCGTTGATGGCTGAGGTAAAGAAACAAGAGGATTATCTGTTGTCGTCGCGTAGTGTCAAGCGTCGTGTCTTTGCTCCCATGCTCAATCGTGCCGGAGGTGTCATCTCTCACTATGATAGCTATTTCCTGCGCTATGCTACCCAGATCCGATGGGACTGGCGACTGTTGGCGGCCCAGTGCTACCAGGAGTCTACCTTTGACCCGCAGGCTCGTTCGTGGGCTGGTGCTGGTGGTCTGATGCAGATTATGCCCTCTACCGCCGACCATCTGGGATTGGCGCGTGCTGATATCTATAATCCTGAGAAGAATATTGCTGCTGCTGTGAAATACCTGGCTGAACTGGAACAGTCGTTCTCCGATATCCGCGAGCGTTCCGAGCGTACCAAGTTCGTGTTGGCGGCCTATAACGGTGGCGGCTATCATATTCGCGATGCGATGGCTTTGGCGCGCAAACATGGTCGCGATGCATCTCGTTGGCGTGATGTGGAGCCCTTTGTCTTGGGCCTTCAGCGTCCGGAGTATTACAACGATCCCCTAGTGCGTAACGGTTATATGCGTGGCTCTGAGACTGTTGACTATGTTCGTCGTATCCACGAACGCTGGAATGGTTATCGGGGCGTTAAGACCGTGCGCTCCGTAGCAGGTCCTACGGGTATTCCCCAGAAGGCCAAGCGTGAGCGCAAGTCGAAATATCAAGTGACAGAGTAATCGGCAAGACCTTAAATATTGGTGTTTTTTCGCCAAATAATTGCTACTTTCCCAAAAATGTAGTACCTTTGCAAAAGTTATGGAACAAAGACATACCCGTGAAGAGAAGATGGAAGCCTTCGGACGCATGCTCGACGTGTTGGATGCACTACGCGAGAAATGTCCGTGGGACCGCAAGCAGACCAATGAGAGTCTGCGTCCTAATACGATAGAGGAGACTTATGAACTCTGCGACGCCTTGATGAAGGACGATGTGGAGGATATTTGCAAGGAACTCGGCGATGTTCTGTTGCATATTGCATTCTATGCCAGAATAGGTGAGGAGAAATCGCAATTTGATGTAGCGGATGTATGTAATCGTCTGGTTGACAAACTAATATTCCGTCATCCTCATGTGTATCATCCTTCGCAGATTGGTGCTCCAAATCCTCGTCCTTTACCCTATGGCGAGAACGAAGAGGAAAGGGAATTTGCCAAGGTAAAGAATGTGGAACAGGTGCTCGACAATTGGGAGCAAATCAAGCAGAAAGAGAAGGGCGGAAACAAGACCGTGTTGGCAGGTGTTCCTGCCTCATTGCCTTCGCTCATCAAGGCCTATCGCATTCAAGACAAAGCCCGTCATGTGGGTTTTGACTGGGAAGACCGTAAGGATGTATGGGCAAAGGTCCGTGAGGAGTTGCGCGAGTTGGAGGATGAGCTGCAGCGTGACGACCGCGAACGTTCCGAAGAGGAGTTGGGCGATTTCCTGTTCTCTGTGATTAATGCCGCTCGTCTGTATAAATTGAATCCAGACAATGCATTGGAGAAGACCAACCAGAAGTTCATTCGTCGCTTCAACTACATCGAACAGCATAGCATCAAGGCCGGGCGCCCATTGACGGAGATGACGTTGGAAGAGATGGATGCTCTCTGGAATGAGGCGAAACAAATGGAGAAAAATAGTGATGATTTAAAAGCTTAGAGATATGAAGAAGATAGGTATTGTTCTATTGGTTGCTGCCGTCGTATTGATGATGGGCAGCTGTGGTAACAAGGCGCAACAGGTGCCGTTTGACAATGGTGATTCGCTAAACCTGACGGTTGACTCTACCTTGTACGGCATCTGTGGTGAAGGCACCTCGATGAACATGTTGCAGATGATTACGGATACGGGCGACACGCTGATGCTTGACATTTCCAATGCCAAGGAGAAGGATAAGGTGTTTGGCGGTCTGCAGGTGGGTGATCGCATGGCTGTATTGCCTAACGATGCCAAGACTGCGGCCAAGATGGTTATCAACCAGACTACGTTGTTGGGTAACTGGGTAATGCCAAATCCTATTGATGGCAGTGACGAGGTTGGTATTAGCATCAAGGAAGGTGGTGTGGCTGAAAGCATCGACCAGAGCAGCATTATTTACCGTACATGGCGCTTGAGTCAGGGGCGTCTGGAGATTGTCCTTGTTCGTGATGGTGCCAGCGACGTTGAGGAAATGAGCGTCTATGACATCGTGAAGCTTACCGCCGACTCACTGGTATATAAAGACGAGGAAGAAACCTTTGAATATGGTCGTCAGAAGCCCAAGGAAACTTATGGCACTGATGTGAAGTTGGAAGACTCGTCATACGACGACTTTAAGATGTAATAGGCACTTGGAACCGTTTCGAGTACATATATTGGGTTGTGGCAGCGCTTTGCCAACGCTAAAACATTTCCCTTCTGCACAGGTTGTGGAAGTACGGGGCAAACTGTTCCTCGTCGACTGCGGTGAGGGAACACAGATACAACTGCGCCGTTCGCGTCTGCGCTTTACAAAGATTAGCGCTGTCTTCATTACCCATCTGCATGGCGACCATTGTTTCGGACTTATCGGCATGCTGAGCACCTTTGGTCTGCTGGGTCGTACAGCCAAGTTGACGGTCTATGCTCCAGCTGAACTTGCGGATATTCTTCAACGACAGATAGATTTCTTCTGTCGTGACTTAGACTACGAGGTGGCGTTTGTTCCTGTGGATACCACTAAGCAGCAAATCATCTATGATGACCGCTCGCTGACGGTAGAGACACTTCCCTTGGAGCACCGAGTACATTGTTGTGGTTATCTGTTCCGTGAAAAGCCCTCGTTACCCCATATCCGTCGTGATGTGGCAGACTTCTATGGCATTCCCGTCAGTCAGTTCAATAACATTAAGGCAGGAGCGGGATGGACGACAGAAGAAGGGGAGGAGATTGCCCACGAACGATTGGTGGAGCCTGCCGATGCTCCCCGAAGCTATGCCTATGTCAGCGATACCCGTTATATGCCAGCGCTGGCGGAACGTCTGCAAGGTGTGAACACCCTCTACCATGAAAGCACCTATGGTGAGGACAACCTGCTGATGGCTCAGAAATATAACCATTCAACAGCCCGACAGGCTGCTCTGGTGGCTCGTGAGGCAGGTGTGGGACAGTTGCTGTTGGGACACTATTCGTCGCGCTATGAGCGAGAGGAAGTGTTGCTTGACGAAGCCCGTGAAGTATTCGAAAATAGCCGTCTGACCAACGAAATGGATGTTTTTGATGTCTGACAGTGTTTTTTTTGCCTAAAAATTTGGAATCTACGTAGTTTTTTTCTATCTTTGCACCAAATAATCGATTGTTGCTTATGAAGAAAACATTACTCATATTATCTATGTCTCTCACAATGTTGCTTGCTGTGCCTTCTTTGGTAGCAGCAATTCCTGTGGCTCCAGGCATAGAGGAATTTGTTGAGGAGGATATCACTATTACCATTAGTGGACAGACCGTCACCGTAACAGGTGGTCAGGGACAGACGTTGGAAGTCGTGTCGTTGACAGGTCGCTGCATCATGTCGGTAAAGGTAGAGAGCCCCGCTCAGAAGATTGAACTAAATGTACCAAAAGGTTGCTATATCTTAAAAATCGGAAAGGTAGTCAGAAAGGTTTCTGTTCGCTAATCGGACTACTCACCTTGGCAGTACTGCTCCTGACAGGCTGTGGCAAGGATAACACTTTTAAGAACAAGGAGATAACAATGGAGGCGTTTTCTGATATGAAGGCGCCTGCGTTTGTTTTTGACTTCGAGCAAATAGCCCAGTTGGTTCGTTCAACAGCCCAGAAAGAAGGTGCTGTCACAGAGGCAGACCGTAGGGTGCGCGATTATTACGAACAGCCCGATGCCCAGTTGTTGTGGGTTGATAGGGCAGGCGTTGACTATCGCGCCGACTCGCTGTTAGCCTATCTGCATCGGGTGGGCGATGTTGGTTTCTCCGAGCAGGCATTCTATGTCGACGCCATTGAGTGTGACCTGCAGCTGCTGCGCCAGTTGCAGTTTACGGAAGGCGATGGTGACATCAACCATGTAGCTGCCCGACTGGACTACCACCTCACGAAGGCCTGTCTGCGCTATGCCTATGGCTACCGTTACGGTTTTATCAATCCCTCGCGCATCTTCAATCACCTCGATATTGACGAAGACAAGAAGCCTTCCAATTATGTTCGCTATCGTGGACTCTTCGATGTGGATATGGAGCAGGCTCCTGCCAACTACCATCTCTCTGTCATCAACAAGATCAAACACGACAGCATCGCTCAGTACTTGACAAGTATCGAGCCGCAGGACAAGTTCTATCGCCAGTTGAAGGGCATGCTGAAAGACGCTACTACCGACGAACAGCGACAGCGCATCCTTTGTAATATGGAGCGCACCCGTTGGCGCCTGCATCATCCCATACCGGAGACAGGCAAGCGCATCATCGTCAATCTTCCAGCCTATCATCTCTATGCCTATGGTAGCGATAGCGTGCTGGATATGCGCATCGTCTGTGGCGCCTGGAAGACGAAGACCCCTCTGCTGACAAGCGAAGTGGAATGGATGGAGGTGAACCCGCAATGGATTATCCCACAGAGCATTCTGGAGAAGGACGTTGTGCGCCATGCTGGCGATAGTGCCTATTTCGCTCGCAACAGATACAATATCTTTGAGCGTGCCACCAACAAGCAGATGGCGATTGGCGAAGTGACAGCCAGCATGCTGCTCAGCGGCAAATACCGTGTGGCCCAAGAGAGTGGCGATGACAATTCCTTGGGACGCATCGTGTTCCGCTTCAAGAACCAGTTCTCTGTCTTTCTGCACTATACGTCGACCCCCTGGATGTTCCAGCGAGAGAAACGTTCCATATCCCATGGCTGTGTGCGCGTTGCTCGTCCCTTTGAGTTAGCACACTTTGTGCTCGACCAGCCCGACGAATGGCTCCTTGACCGCATCCGCATCTCGATGGGACTGAAAGCTGAGACCGATCGTGGACGTCAGTATCTGCGCACCCATCAGGACGAGGAAGACCACAAGCTCATAGGCTATGTGCCCGTCAAGCCTCACGTACCTCTTTATATAATATACTACACGCTGTGGCCCGACGAGAACGGTGCCTTGCAGACGTGGCCCGACATCTACGGCTATGACAAAGTAGTATTGGACAATCTGAAACCGTACCTCCTATGACGAAAGAAGACGAACAGTTGCTGATGCAACAACTGACTGACCCGAAAAGCCAACGGAAGGCCTTTGAACGGTTGGTGCGCGAGTATAGCGAACAGCTCTACTGGCAGGTACGCCGTATGGTGCTCAGTCATGAGGACGCCAACGACGTCATGCAGAACGTATTCCTGAAAGCCTGGTCGCATCTGGACGATTTTCATCACGATGCCAAGATCTCCACATGGCTCTATCGCATTGCCGTCAATGAAAGTCTCGACTTCCTGCGTCGTCAAAAGAACCAACTGGTGATAAGTGCTGACGATACGACACAGGGTGTTTCTCAGACGCTGATGGCAGACCGCTATTTTGATGGTGACCAGACGCAGGCACTCCTGCAGGAAGCTATTGCACAGTTGCCCGATGTGCAGCGTACCGTGTTCAACCTGCGCTATTTCGACGACATGAAGTATAGCGACATCAGCAAGCTCCTCAACACCTCTGAAGGAGCGCTGAAAGCATCGTATCATATCGCCGTTAAGAAGATTTCAGAATTTTTTAAGCAGCGTGATTAAACTTTCAACATTTAGAAACGTCATAACAATAAATAAAAAAGGATTATGTCAATGACTAACGAAGAAAAGTACCTCAAGGAAAGAGTAGGGCAGGAGAATCCCTTCCGTACGCCAGAAGGGTATTTCGACCAGTTTACGGCAAATATCATGGCGCAGTTGCCCGAGCGTCAACCTATGGAGAGCAAGCCTGTGGCTAAGAAGGTGGCTATGCCCATCCGTCACTGGTTCTATGCTGCAGCCTGTGTGGCTGCTTTGGTCGTCACAGCCGTCACCTTCCATTTCCACGAAGTTGACGCGCCCCAGCAGCAGATGGCCGTCTCGGAGTCGTATATCGACGAGGCTGCTGACTATGCTATGCTGGACAATATGGATATCTACCAGTTGCTGGCAGAGGAGTAAGTGAACGAAAAATAAAAACCAAACAAGATGAAGAAGGTTATTACAATCAGCTTGTTGCTGATTATGACATTGATGGTGAACGCCCAGGACAAGCGCTTCTCGCCTGAGAAGTTCGAGGCCGACCTGAAAGCCTATATCACCAAGGAGGCTTCGCTCACGTCACAGGAGGCCGATAAGGTTTATCCTGTGTTCCGCGAGTTGCGTGAGAAGCAGCGCGTCATCTACGACAAGATGCGCAAGCTGGGCATGAACAAGCCCGTAGGCGACGAAGCCTGCAAGCAGGCCATTGTCGAGTATGACAAGCTGAATCTGGAACTGCGCCAGCTGGATGTTGACTACCACAAGAAGATGATCAAGATGGTGTCAGCCTCGAAGGTCTATGAGATTATGCAGGCTGAGAACCGCTTCCATCGCCAGATGATGAAAGGCTGGCAGAACGGTTGGCAGCATGGTAATGGCTGGCATAAGGGCAAACGTCGTTAAGCCCGCAGCGTTCACAATGAGGACGGCGCGATGTGCAGACATATCGTCCGTGAAGCAATAACCAATGATGTGCCCGTGGAATATCCTCCACGGGTATATTTTTTACCAGTTCCCGTTCTACTTTCAAGGGATTGTCGGCCTTCGCAGAGACCAGTCCCAAGCGATGACTCACACGGAACACATGGGTATCGACAGCCATTGTTGACTTGCCGAAAGCCACCGACTGGATGACGTTAGCCGTCTTGCGCCCCACACCAGGCAGGTCCAGCAGTTGGTTCATGTCTTCAGGCACCTCGCCGTTGTGACGCTCCACCAGCATGCGCGCCAGCTTCACCAAGTGTTCTGCTTTGGAGTTGGGGTAGGAGACACTCTTGATATACTCCAGCACTTCGTCAACCTCTGCCTGCGCCATCGCCTTGGCGTCAGGATACTGGCGGAACAGTTCCGGCGTTACCTGGTTGATGCGTTTGTCCGTGCATTGTGCACTCAGCACCACAGCCACCAGCAGTTGGAAGATGCTGCCAAACTCCAGTTCTGTATCGGCCTCAGGCATCTCCTGGCGGAAGTAGCTGAGAATAGCTTCGTAGCGTTGTTTCTTCGTCATCGTAATATTTTTTCCGTTTTTTGTTTCTAATTTCAAAAGAATTTGCTATCTTTGCAACATCAGTTGTTAACTCATTCATTATAAAGCTTATGAAAAATACTCCTACTCCCCACATTGGGGCTCAGTACGGCGACATTGCCGAGACTGTCATCATGGCGGGCGACCCACTACGTGTGAAACTCATGGCCGAGAAGTTCCTCGACAATCCCATTTGCTTCAACCAGGTGCGCGGCATGCTGGGCTATACGGGAACCTACAAAGGCAAGCGCGTCAGCGTGATGGGTCACGGCATGGGTATGGCCTCTATCGGCATCTATACCTACGAGCTTTACAACTTCTACGGTGTGAAGACCATTATCCGTGTGGGCTCTGCAGGCTCTATCAACAATGACCTGCACATTGGCGACCTCGCCATCGCTATGGGTGCCTGCACCAACAGTAACTATGCTGCTCAGTATGAGCTGCCTGGTCAGTTTGCACCTATCGCCAGCTTCGACCTGGTGCGTGCTGCTGCTGAGTCGTGCGAGAAGTTCGGCTACCACTATAAGGTGGGCAATGTCCTGTCATCGTCTATGTTCTACCATGAGAACCCGCATACCGACAAGTGGATTAACATGGGTGTGCTGGCTGTCGAGATGGAGATTGCCGCCCTCTATATGAATGCTGCCCGTTCAGGCAATCGTGCGCTGGGCATCTGCACCATCTCAGACCACATTCTCACGGGTGAGGAGACGACTGCTGAGGAGCGTCAGAACAACTTCACCCACATGATGGATGTTGCCTTCTCGCTGATTTAAGTCTTCTTGTGTGGTCTGTCGGCCTTAGAGGGGCAGATAGACCACATATTTCTCCTTGAACCAGTCTTCTGAGAACCACTGGGTCAGTTCCATCGAGTCTACGATGCGACGGTAGGGCTGCAGTTCAGCCTGCAGATTGCCGCCCTTCAGACAGAGTATGCCATTGGGTAGCGCGTTGCGCTGCTCTTTGGCTATATTTTTGTGTACTATCTTCGCCAGGTCGGGTAGGGGCATGACCGCACGACTCACGATGAAGTCGTACTTGCCCTTCTCGTCCTCGCCACGCAGGTGTTCCGGGTGACAGTTCTTCAGGCCGATGGCGTTGCACACCTCCTGCGCCACACGAATCTTCTTGCCCGTGCCGTCGATGAGCTTGAAGTCACACTCAGGAAACAGGATGGCCAACGGAACACCAGGGAAACCGCCACCCGTACCAAAGTCCAGAATCTTGGTGCCGTCCTTGAAGGGCAGCATCTTGGCGATGGCCAGCGAGTGCAGCACGTGGTGCTCGTAGAGGTTGTCAATGTCCTTGCGCGAGATGACGTTGATCTTCGCGTTCCAGTCACGATACAAAGCGTCGAGCGCAGCAAATTGTTGCTGTTGCTCGACGCTGAGGTTGGGGAAATATTTCAGGATTTGTTCCATGTCGTTATTTCGAGGTTTCGATGTTTCGAGGTTTCGATGCTTCGAGGTTTCGATGTTTCGAAATTTCGAAAATTACCCGTTCATGCTTAACAGGAACTCCTCGTTGCTGCGGGTCTGTACCAGACGGTCGTGAACGGTGTTCATGGCCTCGATGGGGTTCATCTCGGCAATGTACTTGCGCATAATCCACATGCGGTTCAGCGTGGTCTGATCCTGCAGCAGGTCATCACGACGTGTAGAGCTCTGTACCAGGTTGACAGCCGGGAAGACACGCTTGTTAGCCAGCATGCGGTCGAGCTGCAACTCAGAGTTACCAGTACCCTTGAACTCCTCGAAGATCACCTCGTCCATCTTCGAACCGGTGTCAGTCAGAGCCGTAGCGATGATGGTCAGCGAACCACCACCCTCGATGTTACGGGCCGCACCGAAGAAGCGCTTGGGCTTCTGCAGGGCGTTGGCGTCCACACCACCCGTGAGCACCTTACCAGAGGCAGGGCTGACGGTGTTGTAGGCACGAGCCAGACGCGTGATAGAGTCGAGGAAGATGACTACATCGTGACCGCATTCTACCATGCGCTTTGCCTTCTCCAGCACGATGCCGGCAATCTTCACATGGCGGTCGGCAGGCTCATCGAACGTTGAGGCTATCACCTCTGCGTTCACGGTACGGGCCATATCTGTCACCTCCTCAGGACGCTCGTCGATGAGCAGCATCATGATGTATGCCTCTGGGTGGTTGGCAGCGATGGCGTTGGCAATATCCTTCATCAGGATGGTCTTACCGGTCTTGGGCTGTGCCACGATGAGGGCGCGCTGACCTTTACCGATAGGTGAGAAGAGGTCCACAATGCGCACTGAGGGGTTCGTGGTGGCAGGGTCGCCACAGAGTGTGAACTTCTCCTCAGGGAACAGCGGTGTCAGGTGCTCGAACGAGACGCGGTCGCGCACCTCGTGGGGCTGACGGCCATTGATGGTCTTCACGGTGCTGAGGGTGAAGTATTTCTCGTTGTCGTGGGGCGGACGGACGGTGCAGTCCACCACGTCACCAGTCTTCAGGTAATACTTCTTAATCTGCTGGGGCGACACGTAAATGTCGTCGGGCGATGACAGGTAGTTGTAGTCGCTTGAGCGCAGGAAACCGTAGCCGTCCTGCAGGACTTCCAGCACACCATTGCCGTCGATGAGATCCTCAAAGTCGAAATGCTCATTGCGTGTGTATTCTGGAGCCGGAATGCGGTTCTCGATGATGTTGTTCATGGGCTGCTGTGTCATCGGACGGTCAAAGATGTCGAGCGACGGAATGGCAGCCTGGTCTTCGATGGGCAGGTCGACAACAGCGATGAAGTCGGTGCCGTCGCCAGGATCACCCTCCCAGACACCTTTGGGATTAATCATCTCCTCTTCGGGTGCCTCTGCATTGTTCTGCGACATCTTCTCCTGCAGCTGACTGATGAGGTTCTCCTCAATGGGCTCTGACGTTTCCGTCTCCTCAGCTTCAGGAACGGCAGGAATCTGCTCTTCTGCAGGCTCTGCAACGGCTTCCTGAGTCTCAGCAGCAGCCTCTGCCTGTTCTGCGGCAATGGCTTCCAGTTCCTTCTTCGACTTGCGGCCACGCTTCTTGGGAGCAGGCTTTTCTGCCTCATCAGCGGTCTTAGTCTCATCAGCAGACTTAGCCTCCTGCTCTGCCTTGGCAGCTTGCTCAGCAGCCTCCTGTTCAGCAAACAGACTGTCAATGGTAGGCTTCTTCTCAGCCTTTTTCTTCTTGGCGGGCTTAGCGTCCAGGTTCTCACCTTCAGAACCACTGACGGTATAAACCTTGTCATCCTTCTTGGCAATGCGGGTGCGCTTGCGCTTGGTGGTGCTGACGCCTGCTGCAGAGTTCTCGGCAGCCTTGTCCAGAATAGCGTAGATGACGCTTTCCAGCTCGTCACTCTGCGACACCTTGACGCCCACCTCGCTGGCTATCTCCATAAGTTCGGGGATAGAAAGTTTTTCTAATTCTTCCTTCGTGTACATATAAGTATACAGTAAATCGTTTATAAAATTCGAATGTAAAAATTGGGAATTTTGGGAATGAAGTGCTTTGCGAACGTAAGCACGTATCTCAGAAAATCGTTTGCAAAGGTAGTGAATATTTCTGAAACAGCAAAGTTTTTCACATATTTTTTGTAACTTTGCACCCGAAAACACGAAGTAGTATGGAAATCAAGCAAGCAGAATTCTCCCTGTCGGCCCCCGTGGTGTCAATGTGTCCGAAGGATACCAAGCCTGAATATGCCTTCATCGGGCGCTCGAATGTGGGCAAGTCCAGCCTTATCAACATGCTCACCAACAACAAGAAGTTGGCGAAGACATCATCAACGCCAGGCAAGACGTTGCTCATCAACCACTTTATTATTAATAAGGAGTGGTACCTCGTCGACCTTCCCGGCTATGGCTTTGCCAAGCGTTCGAAGAAAGAGGTGGACAAGCTGGACCAGATGATTCGTGGCTACATCCTGCAGCGCGAGCAGTTGGTCAACGTCTTCGTGCTGGTCGACATCCGCCTGGAGCCTCAGAAGATTGACCTCGAGTTCATCGAGTGGCTGGGCGTGTCGAGCATTCCCTTTGCCATCATCTTCACCAAGGCCGACAAGCTGACGCCCAACAAGGCTCGTCAGGCAATGGAAGCCTACAAGAAGAAGCTCTTGGAGACCTGGGAGGAGCTGCCCCCCATGTTCATCACCTCCTCGGAGAAGAAAGACGGTCGCGACGATGTCCTCAACTACATCGAGCAAATCAACAACTCCCTTAGCGACAACAGTGGCAGTACGATAGGGTGACTTCGCGATGTTTTTATTTGCCGTAGATACTTGTCGAGGGGCTGTTCCCTACTTATTGAGGTATTTACGTCCCTTGTAGATGACGAAGCCGCGATGCGACTTGTCGACCTGCTGGCCCATCATGTTATAGACGGGGGCATCGACGCTGTACATCGTAGCGGGAGTAGCCTGTCGCTTGCCGTCGACGGGAACGATGTCGATAGCCGAAGTGTTCAGGATCTTCTTCAGACCAGCTACAGCGTCAATCTTGCCATAGCCGGCTTGTATCTTGTTGCCAGAAGGAATGTTGGCAACGTCGGTAGTCCAAGTGTCGTTGACGCAGGTTTCCTTCAGGACGCTCTTGATTTCGTTGACGGTCAGCGTGGGCTTGGCCTGCAGCCACAGGGCAATGATGCCGGCAGCATGCGGACAGGACATCGAGGTTCCCTGCTCCAGCATATACCAGTTACGACGATTGTGCTTGTCGACGTTCTCAATGAGGAAGATCTTCGCTTCATCACTATTCGGATCGGGCTCAGCACCGCCAGGATTAGTTTCGTCCGCTATAAAAGTCGAGTAATCGTAGTTGTTGGCGGCAGAGATGGTGCCCTGTCCCGGGGCGATGATGGTAGGATAGGGCTTGCCGTTGTCGTCGGTGCCCCAACTGGAGAAGTCGGAGATTTCACCTATTTGCTGTACCTTGCCGGTAAATGTTGACTCCGGGTAACTCACGTCTTTTCCTTCCCTGGTATTCCACCCTGTGCGGGTGATGTACGATCCGACACTGATGACGGCATCATCGCAGATACTGGTGCTGAAGGCGATGTCGCCGTTGCCTTTCGTCCAGCCGTTGGCAGCAAAGTCGTAACCGCCAGCAACGGTGGGAGCGTCGAAGCAAGGTTCCGCGTTGTTATCGCCATTGCATATCAACTTGAGGTTCTGTCCATTGTTGGATGTGGCGACAACGGCCAGTCGGTATTTGGAGACATCCAGTTTCACGGCCGTTTCCATACAGTTCAAATAATAGACGACGGCATTCTTACCAGAAGTGGCGGTAGGATAATCGGAGATCTTTATCAAATTAAAGTTCTTCATCACCTCACCCGACTTCTGGTCCAGCACGTGATTACCTATGTCCATCACCTGGCCCGTAGTAATATCTACCACCTTCAGCGCAATGGTGAAGTCCTGATAGTCGGAAGCGTAGAAAGTGTAGAAACCGTTATAGACTGCAGGTGCTGTAGCTGTCACTTCCGTGGCAGAGCCCATCACGGACATCGTGGAACCCGACTTGACTATCGACTGCCAGTTGGAGGCGGAGTTCGCCGAGCTTATCAGCACAACCCGACCCGCCTCGGTGCCGTTTTTGGTCTCTTCTCTCACCGCTTCGGCAATAATGTCACTGCCGTCGTGCACGAACAGAATGCTACCCATACTAATACTCACTACGGCAGGTTTGTTGACCTGTTTTGCATAAGCGAAGATTTCCTGGATAAATCCGGCAATGTTGGTGGAGGAGGGATATTGATTCAGTCCGCACAGGATAATATCCACCTCAGGAGCCACGCCCTGCTGTCCATTGCCCAGTTCTGAGCCTGCAGCTGTAGCCGCTGTGTGCGTCCCGTGCGACAACGTCGTATTGTCAGTCGTGAGAGCCGGAACTTCTTCGCTGGTAGCAATGTAATTACCCTCATTATCTTGCATCATGAAAGCCTTTACAACGCGCGTCGAGCCGTCAGCATGGCGGAAGGCTCCGTGGTTGTAGTCGATACCCTGATCGATAATGCCCAGTACGACACCCTTGCCAGTGTAGGCTTGGGGCAGTCCGGCGGCAGTGGCCTTTGCTGTTTCTACAATCTGGTCTGCCTTAGTCTCCCTACGCGCCAAGTCGTTCGTTGGTCGCAGCATTTCGTCAGCCTTCACGTAGCTGATTTCCTCTACCTCTTCCAACGCCTGCAGTTTGTCTGCGGGAATGTTCAGTGCCACCATCTTGCCAATCTGGAAGCGCACCTGGACACCCATCTGCTCCAGACGGGCTGTGGGACACTCGGCACCATCCTTCAGGATGGCGATGCCAGAGAAGGATGCTATCGTACCGTCTGCATTGAAGCTGACGGCAATCGTCTTGTTCACCGCCTTGGGGTCAAGAGGTTCTGCACCCTGTGCACGACGCTGTGCACTCTTTTCTACCAGCTGTGTCAGTCGCTGGTCAATCTTCTGTGCGTTAATACCAACTGTAAGCAGTAAAGCCAACAGTGTCATCATTACTTTCATTCTCATGTTTCTTTTCGTAATTTGTTGTTTGTTATCTGAAACTCTTTGACCGATAAGCTAAGTTGCTCATTCTTAACGGCCTGCAAAGATACAAAAATTCCCGCAACCTCCAAAGAAATTGCGGGAAAATATGAAAAAATCGGAACGTTATACTGTCAACAAAATCAGGAAAAGGTCATATATTTATTTTTATCAAGAAAAATCAAAGTTTTTTTTTGTAAATAGAAAATTTGTTTGTAATTTTGCATTTATATAAACTAAGCTAGAAACAAAATGCATTCAAACCATAACCCAGGCTCAACCAGTTGGGCCGCATTCCTCGAAATGGGGGAGCGTCATGAAAATTCGCCCACGTTTCCGTTTTCCATCTCTCGCCTCACGGCGTATTATATGTGTAAATAATTAAATATTTAAACCTATAACCGGAAACGAATATGAATGAAAACGAAGCCATAGGCTTAATAAACCATCTGCTTGAAGGGCTGCATCAGGCAGATTTGACGAATTTTGGCAGCCACCTCCAAATTGTGTATGTCGCCTCTGGGGCACAGCATGTAGAGACCATACAGAAGCAGTATGTAGGAACACAGCAGGAACTGCCCCATAGTGTGAACTATCCTACCGACGAACAGTTGGCCAATGCTATCAGTAGCATCAACGGTAAGGGAAAGATACTTGACGAGTATCAGAAGTGGCTGGGCGTATGCTGCTATGTCAGTGCTAAATGCGGCTATCCGATTGACCTTGATGCTTGTTGCCGTCGACTTGCTGCACTTCCTTATAAAGAGCCACTGGAATATATGCCTCAGTATAAGAGCATCCGTGTCTATGCTACGTGGAACTTTGTCAAGGCAGGTTTCGATAGTTGGGCGGATTTTAAACCTAATGACCAAGAACGTAACCTTTTTGTGAAGTGCCGTGACGTGGCTTTAGCATTAGAACATGTACTAAAACGAAATAACTGACTGGCATCGACAAAACTAAAAATAAATGGATAAAAAACTCCAAGAAATTTGGATTTTTGCTCATTAATTTGTAATTTTGCCGTCGTAAAGAACTATGCAATATGACAAACGAGGAGGTATTACTCACAAAGATTCTTAGAATAAGCCATCAACAAGTGATGGCAGGGAAGAGTTATTCCCAAGAAGAAGCAGAACAGTATTTGGATGAGCGACTGTATGAGTTTAGAAACAAGATGGTCGGAACCTGCGTTGCTGAGTCTTGCTGAAGTTCTGCAATATACTCTTGAGAAGCATGGCGAACGGCAGTACGAAAAGATTCGTAAGCAGGTGATGGATGCGGTGCGTCTTATTAGTAACATGCCATTCATGGCTGCTGTTGAACCTTATTCAAAGGCTGTTGGTATAGAATTGCGGGGATTTCTCGTCATTCCTCAAATAAAGATTATCTATTCCATCGGCAACGGTGTGCTTTACATAGAATACATCAAGAATACATATCTCTCTGAACGAACTATGCTCGACCGCATGGGATATTGCTTCTGATAGAGATAAAATAGAGATAGGGAGCGAAAAATAATTGTAAATAGTCAAATAACAAATGAATAAGTTTAGTATTCTCGAACTGAGCGAACAGGAGATAATCCGTCGCAATAACCTCCAGCAACTGCGTGACTTGGGCATTGACCCTTATCCCGCAGCCGAATATCCCACAAATGCTTTCAGTACAGAAATCAAGGATAACTTCGTTGACCTGCCTGTTGTAGGCAAGGACGAGGAAGGTAAAGACATACGCGAGACTGCCTCACCAGAGAAC
>JAEEGK010007224.1_pt1 | contig 26496 bp, 26 predicted proteins | sample 8958771 | NCBI WGS metagenome assembly JAEEGK01 (sample SAMN16246547, study PRJNA631951) | gut metagenome | biome: gut microbiome; feature: rumen; material: SC-attached | host: Bos | place: Iran: Karaj | collected 2018-10 | reverse complement strand
CTGAGTTCGTGTTCAGACTCAAGGTAAAGGGCGGACTTACAGGAGTTGCGCAGGTATTTGGTAAATATAATACCAGCCCGCTTAGTAAGCTCAAGATGGACCTTTATTATATTACCAATTATTCATTGCTTCTTGATCTGCAGATAATATTTGAGACGGCGAAGATACTTGTGCAGAAGGAGAGTACGGAAGGATTCTCAAAGGAAAAACAGGAAGAGATTTGCGAGCAAGAAAGAAAAGAGATATAAAAAGCGAGATGTTTAAAGCAAAGTATTAATTGATTCTTTTTTTATATGATGCTAATATGATTATAGAAATTGATGGGCATGTAAGCCCATACTGATGTGTTAAAGTTTAATGACATAAGCTATCTGGTACGGTAGCCGTCAGTATGGCAGTGCCCTTAATTTATGCATTTTTTGATACGCTATATGTTTCTCAATGGTGTATTTATCAATATACGTTTCATTCTTTCATCTGATTTTCTGAATTTCATTTATATTATCCATTCCGTTCATAAATTTTGCAAGTATCTTGCCCATAAGACTGTTTTACAATCTGTGGAACTATGATAGAATGTTTGAGGTTGATAAAGATAAATGAGCTGATTGAGATGCCTCATCTCAAAAGCCGCTCATAATATATGGAACTGTTCAAATGAAAACTTCAGTCGTAATGTGTACATATAATGGCGCAAGCCATATATATTTCCAACTTAAGACTATCAATAACCAGACCAGAAAACCTGATGAAGTCATCATACAGGATGATTGTTCGACAGATAACACGTCAGGTATCATCAGGAAGTTTATTTCCGATAATTCCCTTCAGGATTCATGGACTCTATATGAGAACAAGACCAATCTTGGATGGAAGAAAAACTTCATGGACGCTCTTTCTAAAACAAAGTCAGACATAATCTTCTTATCCGATCAGGATGATATATGGGATGAGAACAAGATTGAGATCATGACCGATATAATGGAAAAAGATGATAAGATAGAGCTCCTTGTATCTAAACACGACCCTTTTGCAGATTCAACAGGGGAAAAAGTCAATATATATCAGCCTGATCTTGGTGAGGGACTTGTCTCTAAAGTGCCCCTTTACGGTGCGTTTACCGAATGCAGGAGACCGGGCTGTACCTATGCATTATCCGCTAAATTAATCAAATATTCAGATCTGTGGCATGAAGAGTGGCCACATGATCAGTTCTTCTGGTGCATCACCATGGCGAGAGGAACCTTGTATTCATATAATGAGCCTCTTGTGAGATTCAGACGCCATGAAGGAACCAACACGCCTTCAAATGAGAAACGCAGGGCAAAGAGAGCTTCGATAATACAGAAAGACTTAGCCATTGCCGAGATGATCGGCTCCAATGCAGACGTATTGGAAATTGATGATAACAGTAAGAAAAAGATAGAAATCGCAGCAGAAGTGTTCGCCAAGAGGATAAGTGCTCTTATGAGCAAGAACCCTTTCAAGGTGCTCTCGCTTCGCAAATACATGGATTATTATCCGAGATCTAAAGCTTGGGTGGGGGATCTTATTTCTATTTTCAGAGAGTAGGCACAGAAAATGACCGAAGAGAAAATATCTATAGTTGTACCAATTTATAATCAGGAAAAGTATCTGGATAAATCTATTTCCTCTATCCTGAATCAGACCTATCGCAATATTGAACTTGTCGCTGTAAATGATGGATCTACCGATAGTAGCGCGGAAATAATAGATAAGTGGAAAAAAGCCGACGATAGAATCGCAGTATTGACCAAAGAAAACGGCGGCCTTATCGATGCTTTATCGGCAGGAGTAAGGAATTCAACCGGCAAGTATATAACATTTGTCGATCCCGATGATTACATTGATGAGAATTACATCGAAAGCCTCTTTGCGCTTATAGATGAAAAGACAGATGTAGCCGCAGCAGGAATATACGCCGCAGAGATTGACGGCGATGTGGTTAAGCAAAGACGCGATATCAGACTCGATGAAGATAAGAAATATACAGGTACAGACCTCGATGAATTAAAAAAGGATTTCTTCTGGAACAGAGAAAAAGCCACTCCCAAAACACCTATATTCCAGTCACGATGCAACAAACTCTACAAGAAGGAAATCGTAGATCTGATTGTAGATGAATATAGCAAATATAAAGAGGCTGTAGTAGGTGAAGATACAATCTTTAATTATCTGATTCTGACGAACGTTACCTCAGTTGCAACTCAGAGAAATTGTTTGGGATACTATTACTGCCTCAGGACAGAAGAATCGATGACAAGAGATTCAGATGTCGAAAAGAGGTATCTCAAGAATCAAAAAACTTTTGAGGCTTTTACTAAAATATTGTCAGCGCATGGGACGGAAATGTCTCAAGCGTATGAACTTTACTATATGCAAATGAAAACACTCTTATATCAGGCCTCGTTTGTTTCTGATAAATTCACAAAATTGAATAAAATGCTTCGTAGTGATATAAATTATCGTGGTGCTTATGATGCACTTATCAAAAATGCTACCGGAACAGCAAGACTTAATTTGTATATGGAGAGAATATTTGAACTTCAACTCCCTGTCAATATTTCACTTAGGATAAGAAGAATAAGATCATTACTAGGAAAGATAAGACAGGCTATACTTAGTGTTCGATATGGAAAGTTGAAAAAAACTAGGTGATTTAATATACGGGTGAGTAATGAATAAAAGATATGATTTGATCGATGCAGTTAAAGGGATAGCAATGATATCAGTAATAGTTGGCCATTCTGTTTGGACGCTCCCGTTAACGCATTTTAGAATTGGTGCATTTGTTTATTTGTACCATATAATGGCTTTCTTTTTTTGCGTAGGATTCTTGTATGACGATAAGTATAATAATACGCTACACATTTTTTTAGGTAAAAGAATTTGGGGGATAGCAAAGTTATATTCTCTTTATAATGCAATTTTTGTGCTATTGCATAATGCTTTGATTACTATTGGAATTATTGATGCAGACATCTATGACTTTAATGATATACTGATTAATCTTGCTTCGGGTACTATTATGCAAACTAATGAAGCTATGTTAGGAGCATTTTGGTTTTTGCCGGTTTTGTTTATAGCTTGTTTTTTATTCTGTTTACCTATTTATCTGATTGAAGAAAAGTTCAATGTTTTAAAAAAAGTGAAGCTATGTTCTTATGCTCTTTGCATTATTGTGTTTGCTATTGCCGGAATATATATGAACTATCAGGAGTTCTATCTGACTTATCATGTACAAACATCATTTTTGGCAGTTCCAATAATGTACTTGGGATGGATTATCAAAAAGAATATAGAGAAATACGTTTGTTGGCAAGGTGCTATTGTATCTGCAATTATACTAACTATTACGGTTTACAGTAATATTACTGTGGAGCTGTCTGCCAATCGAATTGGGAATATCTGGCTGTTTTATCCTATAACAATTATAGGTATTTATTTTTGTTTGTGCTTATCTGAGCTTACAACGCGTATAAATGTCTTTTATAACGCAATTAAATTTATTGGAAGATATAGTTTTCATTTTATGGCATTGCATTTCTTGGTATTTAAAATACTTGATAAGTTTATTGCTCTATATAAAGGTGATAGCAGATCTATAGCATGTGAATTTCCACATTCATATAATTTAGGAGTGGGCTATGCATTTATGGCAATATTTACAATTAGTGCATTAATCTACGCGCGTTTGCAATTTCGTGATATGCAAACCATATTTGGAAAAGTAAAGCATCGTATATGTAATATTAAGAAATAGAAAGGTTAGAAAGGGAATTTAAACTAATGTACGTTGATAACAAAGAGCGAGAAGTAGTTATTACAGCAAAAACAAATCTTCTCGATTTAAAATTGGCAGAGTTATGGCATTATAGAGATCTTATTCTGCTGTTTGTAAAAAGAAACTATTCAACACGCTATAAACAGACAATACTCGGACCGCTGTGGTTACTACTTAATCCGCTTATCAGTACGACTTTATATATTGTGATTTTTACAAGTGTTGCGCACTTGCCAACTGACAACATCGATGCACTGGCATTTTATTTGTCGGGAAGCATCATATGGTCGTTATTTTCAGCCTGCCTTAATCAGACATCGGGAACTTTTCTGGCAAATGCAGGAATTATGGGAAAAGTATATTTCCCAAGGCTTGTAATGCCTATTTCGACTGTGCTTACAGCGCTGTTGGATTTCTTAGTTCAGTTAGGGCTTCTTATTGCACTAGCGTTTGTTCAGGTCATGAGAGGTCATATATATAATCCCAATATTTATATTATATTTTTGCCGGCTGTATTGGTTCAATTATGTTTACTTGGACTTGGACTTGGAATAATCATTTCATCGTTGACAACAAAGTATAGAGATTTAACTATTCTTGTTGGTTTCGGACTCAGATTGTGGATGTATCTGTGTCCTGTTGTTTATTCGCATACTATGATTCCTGATGAATTTCAGCAGCTGTATGTTCTTAATCCGGTAACTCCCGGCCTTATGATATTTAGATATGCAATATATGGATCAGGATATGCACCGATGAAAGCTTGGGGAATAGGATGGATAGTTACAGTTGTTGTGCTGTTTTTTGGTGTGATCATATTTAATAAAGTTGAAAAGACATTCATGGATACTGTATAAGGGAAATGGTTATGAAAGAAGATTTAGCAATATCAATTACAGGTTTAAAAAAGAAATATAAGCTAGGGGCAATAGGGGGCGGAACTCTTACAGGAGATATACAGACTTGGTGGGCTCGTAAACATGGTAAAGACGATCCTAATTCCATAATAGGTTCAGAAGAAGTTAAATTAGGAGAAGAGTTTTATGCACTTAACGGAATTGACCTTGAGGTAAAAAAAGGCGAAGCGCTTGGAATAATCGGAATGAACGGCGCCGGAAAATCTACACTTCTTAAGATTTTATCAAGAGTTACAGCACCTTCTGAAGGAGAGGTCCATATAAAAGGGCGTATAACAAGTATGCTCGAAGTCGGAACTGGTTTCCACGGTGAGCTTACCGGTCGTGAGAACATATACATGAATGGCGCTATTCTTGGAATGACCAAAAAAGAAGTTGATGAGAAAATAGAGGAAATCATTGATTTTTCTGAGTGCAGACAGTTTATTGATACACCTGTAAAGAGATATTCTTCGGGAATGTATGTAAAATTGGCTTTTGCTGTAGCAGCACATCTTGAATCAGAGATTATGATTATGGATGAAGTGCTGGCGGTTGGAGATGTAAAGTTTCAGAAGAAATGCCTGGGAAAAATGGGTGAAGGTGCACAGAGTGGAAAAACTATTCTATATGTTAGCCACAATATGGCAACTATAAGAAAACTGTGTACAAGATGTATTGTGTTAAAACATGGCAAGATTATATTTGATGGAGATGTTGAAAAGGCAATAGATGTTTATATGGACAATGCATCCGGAGAGCTGTTGACGCATTATTGTTTTGATGGGCAAAGACGATCTGTGCCAGAAAGAGGTACACAGATTTATCTTCATACTTTTGATTTTATAGATAAGAATAATGCAAAGTTCTCTTCATTGGAGAAGATGAAATATTCAATCAACGTTGAAGGTTATGATAATGTAGATAATGTAAGAGTCAGGTTAGAGATACGCTCTGTTGAAGGTATGAATGTCGGAATGTCAGAATCATTCGATTCATTTAATATAAAAAAAGGTGACATTATGGATTATGAGTTTGAATATGACATTTCGAACTTAGCGGAGGGAAATTATACTCTTAGAATTACGTTATTTGAACTTAATGATATGGGAATACACAGAGGATTCGATGAATCAACAGAAACTATATTCTTTGAGATAGTGGAGGATGAAGATAATAGAACAAATTGGCTTCCACAGTATTGGGGAAGGGTGAAACTTCCAGCATCAAAACTAATCAGTAGTGTTAGGAGATAAGTATGAAAATTGGGATAATAACCCTTTCTGCATCGGATAATTGTGGATCGTTATTGCAGGCATATGCTTTAAAAAACATTCTTGAAAAATATGGAGATGTTGAGATTATAAATTTTTCTTCGATAGCTTCTCATAATGTATATGATGTTCCTTGTTACAGAGGTATTCAATATATAAAAAAATACAAAGAAATTAGATTGTTAACGAAAGCCAAAAAAGATTACGATTACTTCAGGGAAGAATATTTAAAAATACAAGGTAAAGAATATATGCGAAGTGATTTAGCGGAATTGTCTGAGCAATATGATGTCGTAGTTACCGGAAGTGATCAAGTATGGAATGTGCAGATGGGAGACTATGATGATGCGTTTTTTTTAGGATGGACGAAAGGAAAAAAAATAGCTTATGCTCCAAGCTTGGGAGGAAGACATCTTAATTGTAGTAGTAACTTTGAAAAAATATGTGAATGGCTTACAGAGTTCAGTTCAATATCTGTTAGAGAAGAGTGCGGAAAGCGATGCCTTGAAGAAGTGCTTGGTAAAGAGGTAGTTAAAGTTTTAGATCCAACATTAGTAATTGATGAGGAAGATTGGAATCAGATAGTAGATAAACCTATTATTAAAGGTGATTATATTTTTTATTATTCATGGGCATATTGTGAAGATGCTACTTCTAAGATAGTATCTGATGAAGCAAAAAGAATGGGTATGCCGGTATATGTTATTGATCCTAGAAAGTGGGTTTCTAAGGATGTAGATAGATGGGGGTTTCATTTATATAAAAAAACAGGTCCTCATATTTTTTTGAATTTGATGAAATATGCAAAGAAGTGTTATGTAGAATCGTTTCATGGTATGGTTTTTGCTTATATATTTAGGAAGAACTTTTGGTTGCTTGATACGCATGTTGATTTATCAGAGCTTGATTCAAGACTCATGGAGTTTGTAAAGCTTCTGAAGGTGGAAGACAGGATAATTACTGAATATAACGTTGATAAGGTTGATCAGGATAGAGTTTTGGAATATCAAGATAACAAGCTTTTGAATGAACTGAAAAATAGATCATTGGAATATCTTGATGCCGCATTCGATGGGAGAAATAGATGAGATTCGCTTATTTGATTATGGCTCATCATCGATTTGATGTATTAAAAGAACTTCTTAAAGATTTAGATGATGAAAGAAATGATATTTTTTTGCACATTGATAAGAAAACTAAAGATTATGATGTGGATGAATTGAAAGGATGCATAAGAAAGGGGAGATTGCAATTTGTAAGACCAATGGCGGTATATTGGGGACATTCCTCGCAAATCCAATGTGTATTAAACCTATTAAAAGCTGCTACAAAAGCAGCTTTTCATGATTATTATCATCTTTTGGTAGGGGTAGAATTTCCTATAAAAAGTCAAACAGAAATATATGATTTCTTTGCCCGTAATTATGGAAAGGAATTTATAGGATATGATATCGTAGATACGCGATATATTGATAGAATTAAATATTTTTACTTTTGGGGAAAATATGCTAGAAGTAATAAAAAATATGAGCAAAAACTGTATGATAAATGCTTAAAATTTGTTGAGTGGCAGAAAAAAAATGGAATAAATAGAGTAAAAAAAGACGGGACAGTATATAAGAAAGGGTATGCAAATTGGAGCATTACAGATGATTTAGCTAGATTTTTTGTCAAAAATGAAAGCTTCATAAGAAAAAAAATGAAGTACACGTTTTGTGCTGATGAGATTTTTTTTCATACGTTGGCTTATAATTCTGGTTTTAGAGAGAAGATATATGATTTTGATGATGAATATAATTCATGTATGCGAATTACAACATGGCAAAATACCAATAATAGATTATGTCTCAAAGACGTGGATAGACTAATGAAATCAGGGAAGTTGTTTGCAAGGAAAATTGATGGTGAGGATGCTATTGATTTGATATATAAAATAAAAGAAAGTAGAGATGTTGATAAGCTTTTTGGATTATAATTTGCTTTCAAGTACATATAATGAATTGATACAGTGCATTTATGAGGTGACTAGATATAAAAATGAAATTGAAGAAAAATCTTCAAAAAATGTTACAATTGACATGGCGTGATTATGATAAATTTTGTGAAGATTAGCGGGGACAATAAATATTACGCTGTAAAAAGAAGGATGTATATTATATAAAAAATGGGAGTTTTGCAGATGAAGAAATGTACTGTGTTGGTAATGTGCAGGAATGCTACATTGAATTTAGCTTATTTGACTGGCTTTTTTTTAAAGAAGTATTGGGAAGATTGCCCATATGAAATAGTTTTGAATACACAGACCCAAGCACCTGATTGTGATTTATACGACAGGGTGATATATAGTGACGATGAGATGATATGGGGAGATAGGTTAAAGGTTGCAATGGATAATATTGACACTCCATATACATTTTTGTTGGCAGAAGATTTTTTTTTGACTGATACAGTAGATAATCAAAGGTTTGAAGCTGCAATTGAAATGATGGAGAAAAACAATGTTGGTGCGTTATGGATGACAGAAGCACCTGTCTTTTCAAAATCTATAAAAAACTCTAGTGGAGGATGGAGATTTGTTCCAAGAACATCTATTTATAGAGTGTGTTTACAACCAATATTATTTAAATCCGATTATTTAAGACGTTTTTCGGGACTTCATTTTTCTCCATGGCAATTTGAACGTAAGGCATCACTGATTAGTTCATATATGGATGAGAAAATTATGGCATTGGATAAACCTATTTTTTCCTGTATTCATGCCTGGGGGCATGGAATGTGGATGGGTGAAGCGATAGAATTTATGAAAAATGAAAAAATAGATCCGCAATTTTATGAAAAAGGAAAAATATATCCCCAAAAAAATGTTATAAAAGATAGATTAGCTATGCTAATAATTAGAATTGCCCCTCATCTTATTACACATATCAGAATATATCAAAGTGAGAAAAATGAAAAAAAATTAAACTTTTGAGGATGAATTGTTATGATAAAACGAGAAAAGGATATGTTTTTTGGGAAGAAAGATCTTAAGGAAATATATAGTATGAAACATTTTCCTATATATTGTGGAGTCACAGAACAAGATGCTGAAATGGATCAGTTTGCGGATATGAAGTGGATGATCTCTTCTGGATCCGGTATGATTCAGCTAGGAGAGTTATTGCCGCTGGAAGTTCTTTATAGCGTTTCTCACAATTCTAGCTATGGAGTAATATGGAAAAAGCATCATGAGGAATTCGCTACATTTTTACACAAGTATGCAGGTAAAAAAGGAATATTAGAAATTGGTGGTGGAAATGGTATATTAAATGCCATTTATAATAAATATTATAATGAAGATATTACTAATGGCAGTAAATGGACTATTATTGAACCATCAAGTGTAAAAGTTGTCGAGGGATGTACTGCTAATTATATCAAGGAATTATTTGATAATGATATTGATTTATCAAATGTTGATTTTGATACTATTGTTCATAGTCATTTATTAGAGCATCAATATGATTTAAATAGTTTTATGTCATTAGTGTCTAATGAATTGTCTATTGGACAACGAATGATTTTTACATTACCTGATTTAAAAGAATGGCTAAAAGAAAAATATTCAAATGCTCTATTTTTTGAGCATACATATCTTATTACCGAAGAATATGTAGATGCAATTCTTAGTAGATATAGTTTTTCTATTTTGGAGAAGAAGAAATTTAATAGTGGACATTCATTGTTTTATGCTACTGAAAAAGTTGGCAAAGAATTGCTAGATGATAAGAGTGATTATGAATATTTGTATGAAGCAAATATATCAAGTTTTAATGATTATATTAAGCATTTTGAACGATTAACTAATGAATATAATAAAAAAATGAAGAATTATGATAAAGTATATCTTTTTGGCGCTCACATTTTTTCGCAGATGTTAATAAGTTTTGGACTCGATATACAAAATATCGTGGGTATACTTGATAATGATCCATTAAAACAGGGGAAGAGATTGTATGGAACAAAATTTAAAGTTTATTCTCCTAAGATTCTTAAGGAAATGGACAGACCTGTAATAGTATTAAATGCAGGCGCATACACAGATGAAATAGAGAAAGATATTATTGAAAATATTAATAGTAATGCCGTTATAATTAAATGATTTGAGGGATGAAATGAAGATTTTGGCGCATAGAGGTGCTTGGAAGACTACTGACGAGAAGAATTCATTTGAAGCTATTATGAGGGCTTTTGAAAATGGTTGGGGGATTGAGACGGATATAAGAGATTATAGTGGACAGCTGGTAATTTCTCATGATATTGCTACAGCAGATTCTTTGAGTTTCGAAAAAGTGTTGTGTGAATATGCATCAAGAGGATATGATGCTTTTTTGGCAATAAATATTAAAGCTGATGGTCTTCAAAGTGAATTAACTTATTTAATAGATAAATACAAAGTGTTGAATTATGCTGTTTTTGATATGTCAATCCCAGAGCAGGTAGTTTATAGAAAAATGAATATTCCTTTTTTTGCAAGGCAAAGTGAGATTGAAGAAGAACCGATCATGTATGAAGATGCTTTTGGAATTTGGATGGATGAGTGGGAACACAGCTGGATAAATGGTAAAGCGATTGAGGGACATTTAAAAAACACTAAAATGGTGGGAATTATTTCGCCTGAAATACATGGTAGGGATAATTCAATGCTATGGAATGAAATTAGACGATTAGATTCAGACAATTTGCTATTATGTACGGATGAACCGTGGAAAGCTAGTGAGGCGTTCAATGGAAAGACATATTAAATGCATTTTATTTGACATGGATGGAGTATTGATTGATGCTAAAGAGTGGCATTATGAGGCATTCAATAAGGCATTATCTCTTTTTGGAATAACAATTAGTAGATATGAACATATTCATAGTTTTGATGGTTTGCCTACTAAAGAAAAGTTGAAAATGATTAGTGAAGAAGTTTATTTACCGGTTTCATTGCATGAATTTGTGAATGAAATGAAACAGATTTATACAATGGAACTGATAAATGAAAAATGTAAACCAATGTTTCAACATGAATATGCATTGTCTAGACTAAAAAAGGAGGGATATAAATTAGCAGTTTGTTCTAATTCGGTAAGAAATACAATTGATGTAATGATGGAAAAGGCGGCGCTTAATATCTATCTAGATGCTATTTTTTCAAATGAGGATGTTTCATATGCAAAACCAAATCCAGAGATATATTTAAAAGCAATGGCAGGATTGCAAGTGGATTGTAAGGAGTGCCTTATATTAGAAGATAATAAGAATGGAATTAGAGCTGCAAAAGATAGTGGCGGATATGTCATGCAGATAGGTGATGTTTGGGATGTTAATTATAGAAACATTAAAGATACTATAAATGCCATAGAAAGAGGTGATGCGATATGAAGATAAATCTCCTTATTCCGGCAGCGGGTGAATCTGATTTTTTTAAAGATAGTTATTATCCCAAGATGCTTGTTGAAGTTAATGGAAAGCCGATGGTTCAGCATATCATAGAGGAGTATAGTAGTATTCCTAATGTAAATTATATATTTGTGTTAAAGGATGAGGAGTGTAGAAAGTTTCATACTGATAATATTATAAGACTATTGACAGATAATAATTGTAAAATAATAAAAGTACGTGAAGGTACTAGAGGGGCATTATGCACTTCATTATTAGCTGTAGAGTATATAAATACTGATGATAGATTGCTTGTAGTTAATAATGATGAAATAAGAGATGTGGATTATAAGCAGATAATTAATCAGTTTGATAAAGAAAAAGCTGATGCAGGGCTTATAAGCTTTAATAGTATTCATCCTAGATGGACTTATTTACGCACTGAGAATGACAATGTGATTGAGGTTGCAGAAAAAAAACCGATTTCGAAAGATGCAGCTACAGGTTTTTATTATTTCAGACATGGTAGGAATTTTGTTGATGCAGCAATGAACAAGATAAGAAAAGGAACTTCAATTGATGGGACATATTATGTTTCCGGTGCATTGAATGAACTAATTCTGAGAAATATGATTATTAAACACTGCCATATAGATTCGGATAAATATCATTCATTTTACTCTATGGAACAAATAAAAGTATACGAAAAGTGGGTTGATGCAAATGAAAAGCGCTAACATAGATGATATGCATAAAGGTTGGTTTATAGGGAATTTTGATCCTTCGCTATTTAAAACAAATGATGTTGAAGTTGCAGTTAAAAGTTATAAGAAAGGTGATAAAGAAGAGGCACATTATCATAAAATAGCAACAGAATACACTGTTGTAATCAGTGGTAGCATAAAAATGTTTGATAAGGTATGGAAAAAAGGGGACATTGTTGTAGTCGAACCATATGAGTGCACTAGTTTCGAGGCAATGGAAGATAGTGAAAATGTTGTGGTTAAAATACCTGGAGCAAATAATGATAAATATCAGGAGGAGATAAATGATTAATATAGTGGTTCCTATGGCAGGTAGGGGAAGCAGGTTTGCTAATGCAGGTTATGAGTTACCTAAACCGCTTATAGATGTTGGCGGAAGGCCTATGATAGATATTGTGATTGATAATATTAAGGCCAAATTAGAACATCGTTTTATTTTTTTATGCTTACAGGAGCATCTTGATAAGTATGATTTGGAGGTACATTTAAAGAATAAATGTCCTAATTGTATAGTTGTCCCAGTGAAGCATGTTACTGAAGGGGCTGCATGTACGGTATTATTAGCCGAAAAATATATTGATAATGAAGATTCGCTTATGATTGCAAATTCCGATCAGTACGTAGAGGGGTGCAATATTGACAAGTATATTAATAGTATCGGTAATGCGGATGGACTTATAATGACAATGAAAGCAAATGATGCTAAATGGTCATTTATTAAGTATGATAATAATAAAAATGTATTTTTAGTTAAAGAAAAAGAAGTTATTTCTGATGAAGCCACAGTAGGTATATATAATTTTGCACATGGTTCAGATTTTGTTCTATATGCAAAAAGGATGATAGAACAAAATATTCGTGTTAATGGAGAATTTTATGTAGCACCTGTTTATAACATGTTTATTGAAGACGGGAAAAAAATAGTTTTTTACAATGTTGGCAATGTTGAAAGTGGTATGTATGGTCTTGGGACGCCAAAAGATTTAGAACTATTTAAAAAAATGAAAGGTATATACTAGAATTTGGCTATTACTGAAGGTGGCAGTTTTAAAAACGCAAAATTTGAATAGATATTTGATAATCCAGTGAGGATAATAACTAGAAAATCATGTGTTTATTGTTTTTAGTTTAAATAATGAATAATAGCATTTTAAAGTAATCATAGATGACGTATTATTTGTTATAACTATCGGAAAATTATTGCGTTGGTCTTTGCTTCATGTGAAGCATCAATAGAATCATAGGTTGAAGATGATATTCCGCTTAAAAGAAAGATTGTATTGGAAAAAGTATTGAGGTAATTCGTATCTTAAGCATGTTGCTCTAATGTTTAAAAAGACATTATTTGATGCGGATGGCTTCATCCTGATTTGAATTTGTTCAGGCTGTTATATGAAAATGGAAGTTGACGTGTAACAAAAATAACATTGTCTTTTTGCGTATTTTATTATACGGAAAAAGTTAATGAAGATATTTTATATATAATTGATCTTACTTTTGGAAGGTAAAGGAGACTGTGCAAAACGACAAAAGAATAGAGAGGTAAGGCGTATTGATAAAAATAATAGTAATATCTTTTTTTCTTGCTGTGATTTATTTTCTTTTGAAAACTTCATTGAATAATTATATAAAAATAAGTTATAGAAATATGAAATTGACACTCACATGGACGAGTCTTTTTATGATCTCTGCTCATGGATATGCGTGGGCAAATGGTATGTTATTGTTTGATACAGCTTTTTTATTTAGAAAAAGAATCAGTTTTTTTAATACGCCTTCGGACAAATGGCTTACACCTTTAATGGATTATTTGGATTTAGGTTATAATCTTCCATGGCTTGCAGGGATATTAGCAACTTTTGCGATGGTTATAGTTGTTTATTGTTTGGTTGAAATATTGAATATAAAAAAATGGTGGGCAATTGCTCTTGTAGCTGGAATCTGTTCTACAAATTCATGTATTATATCTCAGCATCAGTACACTGGCGGTTTTTTTGTAGGACCAATAGCTTTAATGTTTTCTACATTGGCATTGTTAATTAGTTATAAATCCAATTTTGGTTTCAAAAAAAAATTAGTTCTTGCATCAATTTGCATTGCTTGTTCTTCTGGTATATATGGTGCATATGTAAGTATAGTCCCTGTTATTATGATATATATGATTGCTAGGGGGATTTTAAATGGAAAAACAGCGAGAGAGTGCTGGAGAAATCTGTTGCTTAGTGTCATATGTTTTGGTGGAGGAATGGTGCTTTATTATGTGATTTTAAGGCTACTAATTTACACGGGCAATCAAAATATTCAGTCATATATGGGGGAAGATAATCTAAAGAGTGTTACAGGCATTTTTTCTATGGCTTCGAGTGTCCCCAAAGCATATATCGAATTGTGTAGATACTATTTGGGGTTAACAGATTATTTACCGAGAAGATTGATTAATATACAGCAATTGATCATTGTATCAGGAATAATTATTGGGATTGCGATTATAGTTGAGCGATGGAAAAGTATAAAAGATAAGTTATCTAATGTGATATTACTGTTATTACTTGCAATTGCTTTACCTGGGTGTATTAATTTGATTTATATTTTATCATCAGGTAATGTACATTATTTAATGATTTTTTCATATTGTATCCCTCTGCTGATATGCATAAAGGAAGTAGAATATTTTGTCGTGCTGTTTAAAAGTGAAAAAGTAAAGGTGGGGTGTTATTCAATAGTTGTATTGTTTATAGGTATGATTTATTTTAGTGTGGTGATGGCTAATGCTATATATGTGCATTATGGTGTTATGCTTTCTGAGGCAACTTCGATATGTGATAGGTTGCTTGAGAGAATTGAAGAAACGGACGGTTTCAGTGGAAATGAAGAAATTATATTATATGGTAGTTTTATAAATAATGATTATTTTAGAGCTAATGAAGCAACAGATTCGGAGTTGCTTGGGGCATTTATAGGGCCGAGTAATAAAACAAATGTTAATGCAATATGTTGGGCGTCACTCTTAAGAAGATATATGAAAAATATATATAATTGTTCTTTAGATATTTATTTATGGGGAGAAATTGAAAGTGACAATGATGTTAGTTTTATTGAGGAAATGAGTTTATTTCCAGCGGATGGAAGTATAAAAAGAATAAATAACAAAATATATGTGAGATTAGGCGAGGAATAAAGATAAGAAGGGGAGAAAGATGAAAAGAGTTGTTATTTTTTTTATTGGAACAGAAGCGGAATTAATTAAAGTATTTCCAATAATGCTTGAATGTGAAAAAAGAGAAATAGATTATTTGATTATAGCTTCTGGCCAGAATGATATTGAAAGTAGCAGAATTTTAACCCAGATGAACCGGAAGGTTGATTATGCATTAGATAGAGATACACATATAACTACTGGTGTCCAGTTGATAAAGTGGTGGTTTAAGATTTATATACAAGCTAAGCATAGGATAAAGAAGAGGTTTAAAGATATAGATTTCAAAAAATCTGTAATGATTGTGCATGGTGATACAGTTTCAACAGTAATGGGTGCATTTATAGGGAGACGTTTGAAAATGGAAGTGGCACATGTTGAGGCTGGATTAAGGTCATATCATTTGTTTAATCCCTTGCCGGAGGAAATTGACAGGATAGTTACAAGCATGTTTTCAGATGTACATTTTGCTCCCGGTGACATTCCAGAGAGAAATCTTGCCAAAGCAAGAGGAAAGACAATAAATACTCGATATAATACACTTTATGATAGTTTGAGATATGCAAAAGAAATACCGATTGAAGATAAGCATTTATCCGATATTTTTGAACGTGAATATTTTGTATTTGTACTTCATAGGCAAGAGAACCTTATGAGGAAGAAATTTGTTTGCGATGTAGTAAAAAAGATTGAGAAATTAGCAGAAGATAAGCATTGTGTTATTTTATTGCATAATATTACTGCAAATACATTTCGCAAGTTTGATTTAATGTCAAGATTAGAGACAAATAAAAATATAACTTTGCTTCCGAGAGTAAATTATTTTGACTTCATGAAACTTTTAGATGGTTCGCAATATGTAATAAGTGACGGAGGAAGTAATCAGGAAGAATTATATTACATGGGAAAGCCATGCTTGATTATGAGAAAAAGTACTGAGAGAGATGAAGGCGTTGGGCATAATGGAATAATGTTTGATGGGAAAATTGATATGATTGAACATTTTGCTCAGAGATATATGGAGTATAGCAAGAGCAAGCCATATATTGAAGAATCTCCTTCAGAAATAATAGTAGATTATCTTGAAAGTGAATCGGTACTTAGCAAATGAAAAAGCTATTAGATAAACTATTTGGATTAGATAATACATTTATCATTTTTTTTGTTTTGTCTATCGTGACAAGCTTTCTGAGCTATTTTTACCAAATATTTCTTGGGAATAAAATGAATTTGGCGGATTATGGTGTCTTTAATTCGCTGAATTCTTTGTGCGCAAATATTTTGTGTTTTTACACTCCTTTAGCTGTATATATATGTAGAGTGATGGCTGAAACAGATGGGAATTACAGTTATATACGTGGTATAGCTAAAAAGGTTTGTTGTTTTGTCACTTTTTTGTCTGTAGCTGTCACTGTTGCGATAATTGGTATGTTTTCTTTTGGATATGGCGAAAGGCTGTCTTTATTTGGCGTTGTACCGATAAGTCTTGTGATTGTTACAATTGTTTCTGGGGGAGTATATAGCGTTTTTAATGGTGCTTTGCAAGGGGCAAATCATTTAGCATTTTATGGCATAGCAGGCTTTTTGGTGGTGGCAATAAAAATGGGAATTACTTATGCGTTTATGCAGGTTACGTCAAATGCATTTATTCCACTTATCGCTATGTTTATAAGTAACTGCGTTATTATTGTAGTTGTCTTTTTTTTCTTGAAAAAAAAGGAAAAAAAGACAGATAAAAAAAAGCAGGTTGAGTTGATAAAGAATAAGGATTTATTTGGCTTATATGGAGTTACGTTTATTGCTAATTTGCTGATTTCACCATATATAAATGGTGGAGAAATACTGTTGATAAGTACAGAGTATGATAATGAGAAAGTTGGTCTTTATTCTTTAGCAATTGTAATCGTTAAAGCCAGCATATACATTATATCCATACTAACAACTGCATTGTTGCCCAAATTTGCGTCGATGTCACTTGATTCTAAAAAGTTATATAAGAGGTATCTATTTTCGCTTGTTGTTAGTTTTTTTATAGGTGTGTTGTGGGTACTTGGAATAAGGGTTATTGGAATAAGAATTATTCCTGCTATTTTTGGAGAAGGGTATTATGGAGCACTACTCAATACTAAATATATGGCATTATGGGTTATTAATTTAGGGGTTTTATTAGATGTAAATACTTTTTATTTGGCAACTAATCAATTAAAAAAATACATAATCGTTTTGGGATGCAGTTCAGTTTCGATAGTGATATTAGTAAAAGTTATTAAGGTGAGTTTTTGGCATATTCCTGTTTTTCTTGGAATTATTACAGGGGCAATTGTTGTATGGTCACTATTTGATGCATTTGTTAAAATGCGTAATTGTTCTTTGGATGATTGAACATTGTAGTTTAAGACATTATGAGATAAGGGAAAAGCATGAGAAATGATAGTAAAATTGTTATACCATTTAATGTTCCGCCGCATATAGGAACTGAAGAAAGGTATATAAGTCAAGCGATTGCAAATAATAAAATCTGTGGAGATGGTGAGTTTACAAAAAAGTGTAGCGAATGGTTAGAAAAGCATACTAATACATCAAGAGCTTTTCTGACTACTTCTTGTACAAGTGCACTTGAGATGGCAGCGCATTTATTGGACTTAAAACCAGGTGATGAAGTGATTATGCCATCATATACTTTTGTTTCAACGGCAGATGCTTTTGTGTTAAAGGGAGCAGTTCCTGTTTTTGTTGATATCAGGCCTGATACTATGAATATGGATGAGAAAAAAATTGAGACAGCAATCACACCAAAAACAAAGGCGATTGTTGTTGTTCATTATGCCGGAGTTGCTTGTGAGATGGACTATATATTAGATATTGCCGGTCGGTATAATCTTAAGGTGGTTGAAGATGCTGCACAAGGCATGATGTCAACTTATAAGGGACAAGCTTTAGGAACTATTGGTGATTTTGGCTGCTATAGTTTTCATGAGACTAAGAACTATAGTATGGGAGAAGGCGGAGCAATACTGCTCAAGAATCCCGAGTACATTGAAAAGGCAGAAATAATAAGAGAAAAGGGGACGAACCGTAGTAAATTTTTTAGAGGACAAATTGATAAATATACATGGGTGGATTATGGATCATCTTTTCTTCCTAGCGAACTAAATGCAGCATATTTGTGGGCGCAGCTTGAAGTGGCAGATTGTATAAATGATAAGAGACTAAAGTTATGGAATATGTACTACAAAGAATTAGAGCCTCTTTGTGAGAAAGGGAAAGTTGAGCTCCCTACAATTCCTGAAGGATGTATGCACAATGCGCATATGTTTTATATTAAAGCAAAAGATCTGGATGAGAGAACGAGACTGATAAAGCATCTAAAAAATAGAGGAATATTGGCTGTATTTCATTATGTTCCACTTCACAGTTCGCCTGCAGGGATAAAATTTGGACGTTTTAATGGTGATGATATATATACAACAGTAGAAAGCGAAAGACTGTTAAGGCTTCCTATGTACTATTTACTAGATGAAGATGCTGTAGCAAATATTTGTAATGAAATAGAGGCTTTTTACAATGAATAATAGTGAATATCCGATGATTTCTGTTATAATTGCGACTTTTAATTCTCATAAGACATTGGGAATGGTTTTGGAATCAATTAGAAATCAATCATATCCGCAGGAAAAGATAGAGATACTATGCATAGATGGTGGAAGCAAAGATAATACTTTTGAAATTTGTGAAAAGTATAGATGTAAGATACTTGATAATCCCAAAACAGATCCTGTTAGTGCAAAGATGATTGGATATCAAAATGCATCAGGAAAGTATGCAATTGTTATGGATCATGATGAGGTACTACAGAACAAGGATAGCATATTAATAAAGATTAAGGCTTTGCAAGAAAATGAAGCGTGCAAGGTCGCGTTTTGTAGTGGTTATCTCAGACCAAAGGAATATCCTTTGCTAAATCAGTATTTATCTGAGTATGGTGATCCATATTCATTTTTTATGTATAGATTTTCAAAATATCATAAATATTTTGAAAGAGATTTAGCCAAAAAGGCAGCACGGATAAAAGAAAAAAAACTATATAATGTATATCGGTTTGGAGAAAAATTTGGAGAATGCATTATAGAATTGTGTTGTCTTGCTACAGTAATAGATTTAGATTATTTTAAAGAAAATACGGATTTTTTGTCTAATCCACAAACAATGGTACACCTCTTTTATATAATGAATGATATTGGCGTTAGAGATGTTGTTTTTGTTAAGGATGATCCATTACTACATTATAGCGTAGATTCTTTAAAGGCATATTTCCCCAAATTAAGATGGCGTATAGTGAATAATATTCATTATGATGAAATGGCTGGTCAAGGTTTTATAGGAAGGTCGGAATGGATGAAGAATTCTCATAAAAAGTACTTGTTTCCTTTATATTCAGTTTCAATAGTTTTTGTGCTTATAGATAGTGTTAAAATGGCAATTGAACGGCTAAATCCTATATATCTACTACATATGTTTTTTTCTATTTTTGTTACATATAACATAGTAGTGGAGTATTTAAAAAAAATAATGGGAATAAAAGGAAAGTTAAAGTCGTATGATGGAAAAAAAATAATAGAGAGCTAGTTGAGGGCAAATAAGTGTTAGTATTAGTGGTATTTGGTACCAGACCTGAGGCCATAAAGATGTGTCCTTTGATCTTGGAATTAAAAAAGCATAAAGAAATAGATTGTAAGGTTTGTCTTACAGGACAGCATCGTGAAATGCTTGATCAGGTAATGCAAGCATTTGAAGTGGAAGCAGACTATAATCTTGATATCATGAAAGATAGACAGACTCTTACTACTATCACAACTTCTGTAATGGAGGGACTTGAGACAGTTTTAGAGCAAGAAAAGCCTGATATAGTGCTTGTCCATGGTGATACGACGACATCTTATGCAGCGGCTCTTGCAGCTTTCTATCAAAAAATTTCTGTTGGGCATGTAGAAGCAGGTCTTCGTACACGAGATATTTACTCGCCATTTCCGGAAGAAATGAATAGACTTCTTACTGACAGAATCAGCACGTACTATTTTGTGCCTACAAAACAGAATCAGCAAAATCTTACTGAGGAAGGTATTATAAAAAATGTATTTATTACCGGTAATACTGTTATAGATGCATTTCATTATACGGTTAAGGAAGATTATTCTTTTTCAAGCGAAGCGCTGAAAGAAATAGATTTTTCAAATCATAGGGTTGTTACAGTAACTGCGCACAGGAGAGAGAATCTTGGAGAACCACTTAAGAATATCTGTGCAGCAATTAAGAGGATTGCGCAGGAGTATGCGGAGGTTATCTTTGTATATCCTGTTCATCTTAATCCGGCAGTAAGGGAGGTTGTATTTGATGTTCTTGCTGATTTGGATAATGTAAAGCTTATTGATCCAATAGATGTCCTAGATATGCACAATCTTTTGGCTAGAAGTTATATGGTCATGACAGATTCAGGCGGGCTACAGGAAGAGGCACCACATTTTGGTAAGCCTGTGCTGGTTCTAAGAACTGAGACGGAGAGACCTGAGGCAGTTGAGGCAGGGACGGTCAAGGTTGTAGGAGTTGATGAAAAGAATATTTATTCTGAAGCTAAGGTGTTGTTAGACGATAAGGATATATATGAGCAGATGGCTAAGGCAGTTAATCCTTATGGTGATGGTCATGCAAGTGAAAGAATAGTTGAGTCAATTTTGAAGATAAAAAATAGCTAAGAGGATATTTATGGTTACAACTCAAGATAATCAGGGATTGAAAGTATCGGTGATTTTACCTGTTTACAATGGTGAGAAATACATAACAGAATCAATCAATAGTATACTCAATCAAACATATAGTAATTTTGAATTGATTATTGTTAATGATAAATCAACGGATTCTACTCCTGAAATTATAAAGGCTTTTACAGAAAAAGATAATAGAATACGCGTGGTGACAAACACAAGAAATTTGAAATTGCCGGGATCTTTGAACAGAGGATTTAGCTTTGCAAGTGGAGATTTATATACATGGACATCTGATGATAATTTATACAAAAAAAACGCATTTGAGGAAATGGTAAAGTATCTGGAAAAGAATAATGATAAAGACTTTGTTTATGCGGGTATTGAGTATATTGATGGACAGGGTAATTTTATTGGTACAGCTGACTATATAAATGGAGATTTGAGTGATCTTCCTCTGAGTAATTGCATTGGTGCATGTTTTATGTACAGGAATATTGTGCATAAAAAATTAAAGGGATACAACAAGAAGAAGTTTTTGGTTGAAGACTATGATTTCTGGATTAGAACATATAGATACTTCAATATGGGATTTATTTCTAAGGTGCTATATGAGTATAGAAATCATGGGAATAGTTTGACAGCAACAAGGATGGAAGAAATACAAGCCGGGAGAGTTGGTCTCTACAAAGACGAACTGAAATGGAGTTGTTTTTCACTAGATATTAAAATAAGAATATGTAAAGAAATTGCTGACTATTACTACAAGCATGAAAACTATGCTGAATTTAGAAGATATATGAGAATTCTAAAAAGGTATTCCGGTAGTGAGTATGAAGCATATAAAATGTATTTTGATTCCGATAAGCTGAAGGGCTTTTTTGATAAGTAAGCTTGGAGAATAGTGTTATATGGATAAAAAGAAAATATGGACAATATGTGATAAGTTGGGAATCTTATCATTAAATGAAAAGATTCCAACTTCAAAAGTGATAAAAAAAACACGTAGATACGATGTGGTTTCGTTTGATATCTTTGATACATTGATTTTCAGAACTGTAGATGTTCCGGCAGACGTTTTCGATTTGGTAGGAAAAGAAATCGGAAATTCGGATTTTAAGAAAATGCGTATTGACGCAGAGGAAGAAGCAAGGAAGAATACTACCGGTAGGGAACCTAACATAAAAGAAATATATGATCGTTTATCTATTGAAAACGCTGAAAAAGCATTATCTATAGAGCTTGATATTGAGCAGCAAGTATGCGGTTGTAATCCATATATGCTTGATGTTATGAATGCTTTATCACAGATTGGGAAAGAGATAATAGTTGTTTCTGACATGTATCTTCCTTCAGCATTTTTAAAGACAATGCTTGAAGGTTGCGGATATAAAGGCTTTACTGATGTATTCGTGTCTAATGAATATAGAGCAAGTAAATATAATGGAGAATTATATAAGCTGATATCAAGGGATTATCTTAATGGCAAAAAAGTAATGCATATCGGAGATAATATGCATTCAGATTATTTGATGGCGCTGGAAAATGGTTGGAAAGCGCTGCGGTATGAGAGGAATTAACAGACATGAAGCGGAATAATACAGAAAAAAACCTCTGGCAGTTATATAGTGAGAATAGAAAAGATGGCTTTTCTTCACTGGCATTTACTTTGTACTATTTTATTGAAAAATTGTATATGCGAGTTAAAGAAAGCGAAATAAAGGATGTTTTTTTCTTGTCCAGAGAAGGACAGTTTTTGAAGGAATTATTTGATGAATATCAGGCGAAGGTTCATCCTGAGTCAGAGATAAAATCTCATTATCTTATTGTTTCAAGGCGTTCAACGACAATGCCGGCTCTAAAAAAACTTGAAGAGGAAGATTTTGATATTATCCTCAGACAGTATTTCAATATATCTATTTATGATTTTTTATCCAGCATAGGTTTTGAAGAAAAAGAGATACAGCAGGTTGGTAAGGCAGTAGAGTTCGATGTGTATACACGTGTTGAAGATTTTAAACATCAGTATATTTATCGAAAATTGCGTAAAAATCCCTTTTTTAAAGAAATTTATGAAGGAAAAAGACAGGAACAGAAGAAAAACTTTAAGAAATATCTGGATTCTTTTGGAGTAGATTACTCAGAAGGATTGTGCATTGTAGATGTTGGATGGAAAGGCACAATACAGGACAATATCTTTGAGTTCTTGGGCGAAGAAACAAAAGTAACAGGCTTTTACTTGGGAATAAGTGGTCACGGAATAATTGATCCACTCAATTATAAAGAGGGAATTCTGTTCTATACAGACTGGAAGAAGTTTACTCCTTATTTCTTTGTTTTCAATGACAGTACTTCAATATACGAAGTTATGCTTGGAGCATCACATGGCAGTGCTTATTCATATGAGGAAAAAGATGGCGTAGTTGTTCCTGTAACAAAGGAAGAAGACAAGGAAATGGAACTCTATCAAAAGACCATTAAGCCTGAGCAAGATAGGATGATGTCCGTTTTTAAAGCTATTGAAGATATATGCAGTAAAGAAGCAGATGTTCCTACAGAAGCATTTTGGGCAGAAGTGCATGCGGAATTGATATTTAAACCCAGTAAAGAGCAGATAATTACATTTAATAAAATGTATCATTTCGAAAATTTTGGTGTATTTGAATATACTAATTTTGACAATGAAAAAGTAACTTCAGCTAAGAGAGTGACTGCATTAAAAAAGCTTCTTAGAAGGCCGGGAGCATATTTGAAATCAGGATACTGGACTCCCGTTACGTTATATGCTGATGGGCTTGGTTTTCTTATAAAGCCATATGGAGCATTTGCTTATAAGTGGTATTTCATAAAAAAGCCTGCGCAATTAGCAAGTTTAGGAATGGATAGGAAATAAAAATATGAGATGGGCTATATTTCTTGGATCCACAACTGTTGGTGGTGGAACTTACGTTATATTTGAACATGCCACACGTGCGAAAGAAAAAGGTGTAGATGTTACAATCGTTACCAGACAAAAGGTAACTAAAGAAGAACTATATTGGCATACAAAAGCTGCTGAGTTGCGCTTTATTACCGTGGAAGAAGCAGCTACTGAGGAATTTGATGTAGTTATTTCCACGTGGTGGGCTATGGTTGGAGAAGCATATAAAGTAAAGGGCAAGCAGTATCTTTATTTTGTCCAGTCTATAGAATCACGATTTGCGCCTGAAAAAGAAAAACCTACCAGGAGATATGCAGAATCTACATACATGATGCCGATGGAAATAATTACCGAGGCAACATGGATAAAAGAATATCTTGAGAAGAATTATCTTAAGAAGCCGATTCTTGTTCTTAATGGAATAAGGAAAGACATTTATTCTGTAGATGGGGATGTGATTGAAAAAAGAGATCCAAATAAATTGAGGGTTTTGGTAGAAGGCCCTGTAGATGTAGATTTTAAAAATGTTCCCAAGACTATTGATCTATGTAGAAAATCTAAGGCTGATGAGATATGGCTTATGACTTCAAGCGAGGTCACGAAGGTCAAAGGTGTTGATAGAGTCTTTTCACGTGTTCCTATCTGGGAAGCGGCTAAGATTTACAGATCATGTGATGTTATAGTCAAGCTTAGTTATGTGGAAGGAATGTTTGGACCTCCGCTTGAAATGTTCCATTGCGGTGGAACCGCAATTACATATGATGTCACAGGCCATGATGAATATATTGTAAACGGCGTAAATGGTCTGGTAGTACATCGTGATGAAGATGATAAGGTAGTTGAGTATCTTAATAATCTAAAAGATGATCCGGAGCTTTTGGCTCGTCTTAAACAGGGAGCGATAAACACTGCAAATGAATGGATCGATTGGCAAGAATCATCAGATCGATTTTACAACGCAGTTATGAGTTTGTCGGAACCCAAAGAGGATAATCTTCAGGCAAAGATGGAGATGATGAGCAGGTTTTATTTTGAAGACTATACAGTAATGCAGGATTATCTTAATGCATTGGAATATATGAAATTATTTAAGCCGGTAGCTAATTTTGTGAACAAGATAAAACGTTTTGTTCCGGCTCCGATACGAAAGGCACTGAGGAAAATATAATGAAAAAGATAATTGCACGAGTTGTAAGTATTCTTCTGGCTTTATATCTGGCTTACTTTTTTACCGGCATTGTTGTACCCAAAATGCAGATTTTTATTGATACAGAGGATGCATTTAACAATAATGCAGTATCATTTTCAACATACAAAAATGATAAAACGTTTGTACAGCCGGATGAAAACGGACAATATGTTTATTCCATGGAGTACGCCGGCAGGAAATACGACGTTGCTGTAAATGTGTCTGATGATGGCGGCGATATTTCTTGCAAGATAAATGACAGGGATAGCAGATGTGTTCCGGTATTTAAATATACAAATTACGGGGCTTATTCGCATGTATACTGCGTTCCGCTTAGCGGTAGCTATCATTTAAGATATTTTGTATTTGCGGTATTTTTTGTATCTTTCTGCGCAATGCTATTGCTATTTGCGAAGGAAGTGTTAGGCGATAACGGTGAATATACGCATGTTATGACTTTTTCCGACAGCGCATACAAGTGCTTGGGAAAGAAAACAATCGCTGTCTCTTTTATAGTTACGCTTATAAGTCTGGTTCTATATAAGGGATGCGATCTGGATGTTATATCGCAGACGATAATACTTAAGGAAAAAGGTGTTGATATCTATCAGTTATTTGCTGCTCTGAATAAAGCTAAGGGTGTTGAGCTTTTTATGTGGCAATATAATGGCGCGATGCTTGCGGGATATGATCTGTGGTCGAGACTTTTTTCGCTTTCTTTGTTTTGGTATAATCCGTCAAGCTATCATTGGATTCAGGTTTTTGAATATAAGATTTTTAATATGATTTTATATAATCTGCTTGTTTTATCTATAATCAGTTTCCTGATAGACAGCGATCTGCTTGATAAAAGCAAGGTAAAAAGGGTTTATTATTTATCCGTATTTAATCCTTTAACTTTTTATGTGGCAATCTGGTTTATTCAGTTTGATATATTGCCGGCATATTTGATTACTTTGGGAATGCTGCTTCTTTTTAAGAGAAGCGATAAAGTAGCTACGGCGGCGGTTCTTTTGGCATTTGGACTGGCGACAAAGGATACGATGTTGTTCTTTATTCCTTCATTTTTTGTTGCATTTTTCTTTTTGCTATTAAAAGAGCCGACTAAGAGAAAAAGATATTTTTCATTTTCGATTATGTTTTTTGTTCTGTATGCTGAAACGTACATGATGATTCTTGTCTATTTGGTACAAGCATCTTGTAATACTCGGACGTCAGTTCCGCAATTATCCGGACAAGGTTTCTACTAATATCCGGACAAGATTCCTGTATAAAGTGGACAAGATG